>Ga0255052_10000985_pt1 | contig 22117 bp, 20 predicted proteins | sample JV7_2_21_MG_FD_188632 | JGI IMG/M metagenome (GOLD analysis project Ga0255052, IMG submission 188632) | Seawater microbial communities from Jervis Inlet, British Columbia, Canada - JV7_2_21 | ecosystem: Environmental > Aquatic > Marine > Inlet | place: Canada: British Columbia | collected... | reverse complement strand
TGGAGTGACAGGAAAAAAGCGGTCGAGCCGATGATCGTCACTGGCACTGCCAGCATTGGTGTTCTTCCGAATTCTGGTTGGTAGTTCCTCGGTGATAATGTCGTTGAACAGGGTCCGGTAAGCGTTTCGCCTGGCTGACGGTTCAATATGCAGATCCAGATAGCACGGATGCGGCGTGATCAGCGAAAAACGTGCCGCTTGTCAATTAATTCGGCTCGACCTCCTTTTTGGTACGTCACGTCGCCATTCGCTGACATAGTCGCGTGGAATTATGCTTCTAAGGTCAGTTCGGAATTGACGATAATCTTCCAGGCGGGACTTCGCTCGGCGTTGGGCAAAAAGCGACCCGGCACGAGAGGCGTGTGTTCGCTGACGATATCATTGACATAATTTTTGAGCGGCTCGGCAATGCTACCCGCGCCGACAAACTGGAGGACATAACCCAGGCGTTGGGCCCAGGGTAACGGCGCTGTCGCGGCGGCCTGAGGGAGCAGTTGCGGATTGATCGAATCGGCCAGTTCGGTAAGAACCGTGGCAACGTTACCGAGCCCGCCGGCATGTTGTGGATATCCCGCCAGATCGACTGCTGTGGCCTCCGGCGTCGACACGCGGATCTCGCCGCGCGGCGTATTGAAATTCCGCGCGGCAACCTCTTTGAGTCGCTTGCGGGCAACGTACCTGACCCGCACCCTGCCGGACCGGACCAGTCTACGGCTTTTCTCCAGCAGCACCTGGAACTCCTGCGGCCGGTGATGGGCTGCGCCGTAATATTGAGCAGCGGACAGTAGCCCGACGTAATACGAGAGTTGCTTGTGTACCATCAACGCCGGAATGAACTGGTCGGCGGGCAAACAACCGAGTGATCGATATTCTGGAGGGACGATGACATAGAATCCCCGTGATGGTGAGGCGATGCGTCCCTGCCTGGCAAGACGATTAAGAGCCAGTTTGGTGGCGTCGGCGGACACGCCCAGTACCGCCCGGGCATCAGCGCTAGTGAAATGATGCTGCCCGCGTGCAGCGAGTTCAGCGATATAGTCTTTTGCGCTGGTTTGATGAGAAATGGAATTCACTCGCACAAAGTATCATTTATTGATACTTTGTGCGAGTGAATTCTGGCACCTGACCATTTTTATAGGCCCAATGACGAAAAAAGGGGTCGAACCGAGTTTTCAGATATTCTTCTCTAGCCTACCGCGTTTACCGGTGGGCCCAGCTCAACATCCTTTCAATATGCCCCCTGAATCGATGATCGTCACTGGCACTGCCAGCGTTGGTGTTCCGCCGAACTCTGGTTGGTAGTTCCTCGGTGATAGTGTCGTTGAGATGCCAAACTACAAATGTAGCTCAACAAGATCACCATCGGCAACGAGGTGGCGTGCATCTACTTCACGCACTTCATATGTCCCGGTCATGTGTAAGCCTCCCTTGGAATAGCGCCACGGGGTTTTTCTCTACCGGCATCTGCCCCATGATAAGGTGCGCCGGGTAATATTTTGCCCTGCATGATTTCCCTGCCACAACAAAACGCATAATTCGAGACCAGGTCAATGACGCAAGCAAAAAACGCCTCCGGACAAGACGACAGCTACCGCGTACTCTTTGAGAACTCAGCCGACGCAATTCTGCTTATTAAGAGCGACAAGTTCGTCGATTGCAATCGTGCTGCCGTGGAAATGTTGAGAAGCAAGAACAAGGCGACGGTCTTGCAGACGCACCCCTCTGAGCTCTCTCCGGAATACCAGCCAGATGGCCAGCGGTCATTCGAAAAGGCAAACGAGATGATGGCGATCGCCTTTAAAGAAGGCTCGCATCGATTCGAATGGGATCATGTTCGTATGGACGGTGAAGTGTTTCCCGTGGAAGTACTGTTAACGGCTATTCCCTCGGATAATGGTTTCGATTTGCACACTGTATGGCGGGACATTACCGACCGTAAGAAGCTTGAAAACGAACTACGTCATTCTCAGAAGATGGAAGCCATTGGCAAACTCGCCGGTGGTATTGCACATGACTTCAACAACCAACTGGTACCTATTCTGGGTTATGTGGAGATACTGAAGGATGCCCTGAATAACCGGCCTGAACTTCTGGCGCATATTGATGCGATTGATACGGCCGGTCATCGTGCTGCAGCGCTGGTGCAACGCCTGATGGCGTTCAGTCACAAGGATATTCGCAGGGCCGAGACCGTCGACCTGAGTGCTGTTGTCGATAGTTTGCTCGACGTGATCGGCACACTGATCGGCGAGGATATCGAACTGGTGCTTACGACTACTGATACGGTCCTGCCTGTTGAGATGGACCCAGGTGACATCGAGCAGATAATTCTCAATCTGGCAACTAATGCTCGTGATGCTCTGCCGATCGGTGGACAAATTTCACTGGCTCTTTCAGAAGTGACATACGGCGACAGGGTTTATGCCAGGATGGAGATGGTCGATCAGGGCGTTGGTATGGATCGAAAAACACTGTCCCAGATATTCGAACCATTCTTCACGACCAAGGAACTGGGCAGCGGTACAGGTCTGGGCTTATCGACCGTGTACAGCCTGATTACAAAGGCAAACGGTCTGATCAAGGCGCAGAGTGAACTTGGTAAGGGTACCCGGTTCGACATCCTGCTGCCCCGGGCCGAGGGCCCGTTGACAGTCGAATCAGCTTCAATTGATGAACCATCACCGCCCCGCCCGGCGAAACAGAGTCGAACAACAACTGATGCCCATATCCTCGTGGCCGAGGACAATGACCTGGTTGCCGAACTCGTAGAGCGTGTGCTGACCAACAAAGGCTACAAAGTCACCAGGGCAAGCGAGGGTGCGGAAGCCTTTTCACTGGTCAAAAAGCACAGCTTTGATCTCATACTCTCCGACGTGATCATGCCTGGCATGAGTGGACCACAAATGGCCAGGGAAATGAGGCTGGTGAATATAAACACTCCCGTCGTATTCATGTCGGGTTACGCAGATGATCGACTCGCCGTTCATGGCTTCGACGAAAGCGGGGTTGGGTTTCTCCGAAAACCGTTCGCGCCATTGGACTTGCTACAGGCAGTCAGGTCGGCCTTGTCGGATTGACCGCCAGGGGCCAGACATGCAGCTCGACAAGGTCGCAAATCTTCCGACGCTTATTCGACCGTTACTGACTTGGCCAGGTTGCGCGGTTGATCCACGTCCGTACCTTTAAGCAGCGCAACGTGATACGCGAGTAACTGCAGCGGAATCGTGTAGAGGATCGGCGCCTGGAAGTCCTGTATCAATGCCGGCATGCGTGTCGTGTGAATGCCAACACGATCGCCGAACTGCACTCGCGGATCGGCAAACACGTATAACTCGCCGCCGCGTGCACGAACCTCCTGCAGATTGCTTTTGAGCTTTTCCAGTAGCTCATCGTCAGGGGCAACCGCGACGACGGGCATGTCTTCATCCACCAGCGCCAGCGGTCCGTGCTTTAGCTCGCCGGCGGCGTAAGCCTCGGCGTGGATGTATGAAATTTCCTTGAGCTTTAATGCCCCCTCCATCGCCACCGCATTTTGTACGCCGCGTCCGAGGAACAGGGCATGGTGCTTGTCGGCGAAATGCTCGGCCAATGTTTCTATTGCAGCGTCCATTGTCAGTGCCTGCTCAATCAGATCAGGAAGTTCCGCCAATTGCGCAACGAGTGCGCGCTCCTGCCCTTCCTCAAGGCCGTTGCGACGAGCCAGCGAAATCGTCAGCAAAGCCAGCGCGGCAAGCTGGGTCGTAAACGCTTTCGTTGAAGCGACACCGATCTCTGGTCCCGCATGCGTCAGCATGGTCAGATCCGACTCGCGCACCATGGAACTTTCGGGCGAGTTGCAAATTGTCAGCGTTGAAACGTAATCACTATCCTTCGCGGCGCGCAACGCCGCCAGCGTGTCGGCCGTTTCACCCGACTGGCTGATGGTTACAAACAGGGTCGCCGCGGGCACCACCGGCGACCGATAGCGGTACTCGCTCGCTATTTCAACGCTGCACGGCAGTCGGCACAACTGTTCGATCCAGTAACGCGCAACGAGACCCGCGTGGTAGCTCGTGCCACAGGCAACAATATGCACGCCGCCGGTCTTGTCCAGCGCATCGTTGGCCTGCGGACCAAAACTGGCATCAAGTACTTTGCCATTTGCAATGCGCTCGCTGAGCGTACGCGCGACCGCTTGTGGCTGCTCGTGAATTTCTTTTTGCATGAAATGCCGGAAACTGCCGCGTTCAGCTGCATCGGCGGTTAATTCACTTTCCTTAACCGGGCGTTCGACTTCGTTGTTGTCCCGATCCCGGACGGTCACGCTGTTTCTTTCAACGAGAGCAATGTCACCCTCGTCAAGAAACAAGAATGTTCGTGTTACCGGAAGTAGCGCGGCTACGTCGGAGGCAACAAAGTTCTCGCCGATTCCAATGCCAACGACCACCGGACAACCGGCGCGCGCAAGTATGAGTTTCTGATGGTCATCGCCGCTCATGACGGCCAGCGCATACGCGCCTTCAAGCTCGGCAATCGTAGCCCTTACCGCCAGTTGCAGGTCGCCGAGCTCTTTCACATGGTGTGCGATGCGATGCGCAACAACCTCGGTATCGGTGTCGGTAACAAATTCGTAACCGAGTTTTTTGAGCTCGTCACGCAGCTCCTCGTAGTTTTCGATAATGCCGTTGTGCACCACGGCGATGTCGCTGCCGGAGACATGCGGATGTGCATTCGTCTCATTCGGCATGCCATGAGTTGCCCATCGCGTGTGTGAAATGCCCGTGCTGCCGCTGACAGGATTCTCATCCAGCGCGTTCTGCAACTCCTGAACTTTGCCGACCCGCCGCAGACGATAAATGCCGCCGTCGCTCTGCACGGCGATACCGGCTGAATCATAGCCGCGATACTCAAGCCGTCGCAGGCCTTCCATCAGGATAGGAACTACATTTCGCTCGGCGACAGCGCCGACAATTCCACACATTTATTGTCCTCTCCGGCCCGGTTTCACCATGCCCCGCCATTATCCGGGGGCGCCCGTCTACGCTGCTATCCATTGTTGCAGCAAACGCCGTCAGTGAGAGTGCATCAGTTCGCAGAAATGAGCAACCCAGCCGATAGCATGGCGTTTGCGGTTGAATAATCAGTCTTTCTTAACGGGTTTCTCCCATCCAGGAACGGTCGTCTGTTTCGAGCGCTCAAGGGCCAGGGTGTTTGCGGCCACCGGCTTCGTAATCGTCGAGCCCGCTCCGATGGTTGCCCCCGCGCCGATTTCGACGGGGGCGACAAGGTTGACCCCGGAGCCAATGAAGACGTCGTCTCCGATTGTGGTCTTGTGTTTGTTTGCGCCATCGTAGTTACAGGTGATCGTGCCGGCGCCAACATTGACGCCCGTGCCGATTTCAGTGTCGCCGATATAGGTCAGGTGGTTCACCTTGCTGCCGTCTGCAACCGTACTTTTCTTGATTTCAACGAAGTTGCCGACCTTGACGTTGTTGGCGAGTTCGGCGCCGGGGCGCATTCTCGCAAACGGCCCTATCTCGCAATCGTCTCCGGTGCTCGCGCCTTCAATATGGCAGTTGGAGTGCACCACGGTACCGGGCCCGATTTTGCTGTCACGAATCAGGTTATTGGACTCGATGCGCGTCCCGTCACCGAGCGAAACCTCGCCTTCGAATACCGCGTTGACATCAATGAAGACTTCCCTGCCGCAGGTGAGCTTGCCGCGGATGTCGACCCGCGCCGGATCGGCAAAGCCAACGCCCTGCGTCATGAGCTCGTCGACCAGGCGAGTCTGCAGTGCGCGTTCCGCTTCGGCCAATTGTTTCTTGTCATTGATTCCCATCATTTCTACCCCGGTGTCGGCCTTTACGCCGTGTACCACGATGCCATCGGCAACGGCCATCGCGATCACATCCGTTAAATAGTATTCGCCCTGCGCATTGTCATTGGCAATGCCCGCCAACCAGTGCTTGAGCCTGGCTGCCGGACACAGCATGACGCCCGTATTGATTTCACTGACTTCGAGTTCTGTGACGTTCCCGTCTTTTTGCTCGACGATTTTGACGACCCGGCCCTGGTCGCGAATGATGCGCCCATATCCTGCCGGGTCAGCCATGTCGACGGTAAGAATCGCCATCTCGTCATCGCCCGTTGCCAGCAGCAGCCGCTCAAGTGTCGCCGACATGAGCAATGGCACATCGCCGAAGAGTACCAGCACGCGGTTGTCGTCCGGCGTTTCCGCCATTGCCTGCTGTACTGCATGGCCAGTACCGTTTTGCTCGGCCTGCAGCGCCCACCGAATGTCTTGTTCGGCGAATGCGTTTTTCACGGTGTTGCCGCCGTGGCCGTAGACCACGCAAACATCATCCGCGTTGAGCTCACTCGAGCACGCCAGCACGTGTGCGAGCAGCGGCCTGCCAGCAAGCGCGTGCAGCACTTTCGGCAAGTCCGAACGCATGCGCTTGCCCTGGCCGGCAGCAAGGATGATGACGCTGAGATTCAAGCCTGAAACTCCCCGTTTCGTCGCCTGCGGATGATACCGCAAGTGTCGTACTGGCGACGGGACTTCAGGGGGCGTGCTCTTACTTGCGCTTGCCCTTTAGTTTCTGGGCAGCGGCGTAGCGGGCGCGCGCTTCGACGAGCTCCAGCTGGGCGCGAGCAAGGTCCGTCTCGCCGGATGCGCCTTGCAGCGCTTCTTCGGCATCCTTCTGCGCCGCCAGAGCGGCAGCTTCGTCTAGCTCTTCACCGCGTAGCGCCGTATCCGCCAAAATAGTCACGAGGTGTGGCTGTACTTCGAGCATGCCACCTGTGATGTAGAAGAACTGTTCATTGCCTTCGGTGTCCTGAACGCGAACCTCACCCGGCCGCAATGCGGTCAGGAGGGGCGCGTGACGCGGCGCGATACCGACTTCGCCCATCTTTGCCGGCGCAAACACCATGCGAGCCTCGCCCGTATGGATTTCGCCTTCAGCAGATACGATGTCTACGCGAATGGTGGCCATTGGTTCGTCTCTTTTCCTTACTGCATGGTCTTGGCGTTTTCGACCGCTTCTTCGATCGAGCCCACCATGTAGAACGCCTGCTCCGGCAGATGATCGTAGTCGCCATTGACGATCGCATTGAAGCCCCGGATCGTGTCAGTTAGCGATACATACTTACCGGGCGAGTTGGTAAATGTTTCAGCAACGAAGAACGGTTGCGACAGGAATCGCTGGATCTTGCGCGCCCGGGTAACCGACTGCTTGTCATCTTCAGACAGTTCGTCCATGCCGAGAATAGCGATGATGTCCTGCAATTCTTTATAGCGCTGCAGTACCGCCTGAACGCTACGCGCACAGTCATAATGTTCCTGGCCGATGATGTTAGGGTCGAGCATGCGGCTGGTTGAATCCAGCGGATCAACGGCCGGGTAAATGCCAAGCTCGGCGATGTTACGCGACAGAACCAGCGTTGCATCAAGGTGAGCAAAGGTCGTTGCAGGCGATGGGTCGGTCAGGTCATCGGCCGGGACATAGACTGCCTGGAATGAAGTGATCGAGCCCGTCTTGGTTGAAGCAATGCGCTCCTGCAAGATACCCATTTCCTCAGCAAGCGTTGGCTGATAGCCAACCGCCGATGGCATACGACCGAGCAGTGCCGATACTTCGGTTCCGGCCAGTGTGTAACGGTAGATGTTGTCGATAAACATGAGAACGTCACGACCCTCATCACGAAACGCTTCCGCCATCGTCAGGCCTGTCAGGGCAACGCGCAAGCGGTTGCCCGGGGGCTCGTTCATCTGGCCGTAAACCAGCGATACCTTGTCGATAACACCCGAGTCAGTCATCTCGTGATAGAAGTCATTGCCTTCACGAGTACGCTCGCCGACGCCTGCAAACACCGAGTAACCCGAATGCTCGTGCGCGATGTTGCGAATCAACTCCATGAGCGCCACGGTCTTGCCCACGCCCGCACCACCGAACAGCCCGACCTTGCCGCCCTTGGCGATCGGCATAATCAGGTCAACAACCTTAATGCCCGTTTCCAGCACCTCGGTGGTTGCTGCCTGTTCCTCGTAGGTCGGCGCAGGACGATGAATGGGCATCGATTTTTCAGCGCCAATGGGTCCCTTATTGTCGATGGGCTTGCCGAGCACGTCCATGATCCGACCCAGCGTTTTCTCTCCAACCGGAACCGAGATAGCGCTGCCCGTATTCGACACGGCCATACCGCGCTTCAGGCCTTCGCTTGATCCCATTGCGATCGTGCGCACGACACCGTCGCCGAGTTGCTGCTGCACCTCAAGTGTTATATCGACTTCATCGATAAGCAGCGCGTCATAAATCATGGGGATTTGATCTGACGGGAACTCAACGTCCACTACAGCGCCGATGATCTGCACAGTTGTTCCGGTGCTCATTGTTTCTTTCCTCAACCTTAAGTCAGCGTGTGTCGCTGAAAAATATTAATTCGTTTTGCCTGATTGTACGGATCGGACCTTTCACCAAACCGTTTCTTGCGAACCCTTCTAGCCGGAGACCGCCGCCGCTCCGCCAACAATTTCTGAAATTTCCTGTGTAATCGATGCCTGGCGAGCCTTGTTGTAGACCAGTTGCAGCTTGTCGATAATCTCGCCGGCGTTATCCGTCGCCGATTTCATCGCCACCATCTTTGCCGCCATCTCGCAAGCGAAGTTCTCGACTGCGCCGCGATAAACCTGTGATTCGATGTAGCGCATCAGCACGTCGTCAAGCAACTCTTCCGCGTCCGGCTCGTAAATGTAGTCCCAGTGGGCCTGGAGAGATTCGTCGCCGAGATCAATCGCGCTTATCGGCAGCAACGTAGTGACTGTCGGTTTCTGGTTCATCGTGCTGACAAATTCGTTATTGACAAGAAACAGACGGTCAATTTTTCCTTCGCTGTATGAATCAAGCATGATCTTTATCGACCCGATCAGGTCGTTGACCTGCGGTTTGTCCCCGAGGTGCGACGTTGTGCCTACGACGTTGCCTCCCAGACGGCGAAAAAATGCCACTGCCTTCGCGCCGACCAGTGCGAGATCAACCTCGACATCTTGCTGTTTCCAGTTCGAGAGCTCACCGATGACCGACTTGAACAGGTTGACGTTCAGGCCGCCGCAAAGTCCACGGTCCGTTGAAATGACGATGATGCCAACCCGCCGGATGTCGCGCTCCGTCTGAAACGGATGCTTGTAGTCCGGAGTTGCGTGCGACAGGTGACCGACCACGCGACGAATGCGCTCCGCATAGGGGCGCGACGCTTCCATCTGCTTCTGCGCTTTGCGAATCTTGCTCGCCGCCACCATTTCCATCGCTTTGGTGATCTTCTGCATGTTCTTCACGCTGCGGATCTTTGAGCGTATTTCTTTTTCGCCGGCCATATCAGTTGTTCTTCCTTACCCCGTTATCGCGGCTGAAGCCGCTCCTACATTCCTTAATTAGCATCGTGGTTATCGCGGCTGACGCCGCTCCTACATTCCTTAATTAGCACCGTGGTTATCGCGGCTGAAGCCGCTCCTACATTCCTTAATTGGCATCGTGGTTATCGCGGCTGAAGGCCCGAATCAATACGCGCCTTGCTTCGCAAACCCTTCGCAGATGCCTTGTAAGGCCGCTGCAACATCGTCGTCGTAATCGCCGGTCTCGTTAATGTTATCCAGAACATCGCCATGGTTCGTTTTTGCAAAGCCATGCAGCGCCGTCTCGTAATCGTTAACCCTGGCAACCTCGACGCCGTCAAGAAATCCCTCGTTAACCGCGTATAACGACAGCCCCATTTCGGCGACAGACAGCGGCGAGTACTGTTTCTGCTTCATGAGCTCCGTCACTCGCTGGCCACGCTCAAGCTGATTGCGTGTCGTTGCATCAAGGTCCGAGGCAAATTGGGCGAACGCAGCGAGCTCGCGATACTGCGCAAGCGCGAGGCGAACTCCGCCGCCGAGCTTTTTGATGATTTTCGTTTGCGCTGCACCACCTACACGCGACACTGACAGGCCCGCGTTAATGGCCGGACGAATGCCTGCGTTAAACAGGTCAGTCTCGAGGAAAATCTGGCCGTCAGTAATCGAGATGACGTTGGTCGGTACGAATGCTGATACGTCACCAGCCTGCGTCTCGATGATTGGCAACGCCGTCAATGAACCGGTTCTGCCTTTGATCTTGCCGCCCGACACTTCCTCGACGTGTGCTTCGTTGACGCGTGACGCGCGCTCAAGCAGGCGGGAGTGCAGGTAAAAAACGTCACCGGGGTACGCCTCGCGGCCTGGCGGGCGTCTGAGCAACAGAGATATCTGGCGATACGCCCACGCTTGTTTGGTCAGATCGTCAAAAATGATTAGTGCATCTTCACCCTTGTCGAGGAAGAACTCGCCCATTGTCGTGCCGGAGTACGGCGCGATGTATTGCATCGCAGGACTATCGGCTGCTGCTGCTGCAACTACAATCGTGTGCGCCATCGCGCCTTCTTCTTCCAACTTGCGTACCACGCCTGCAATCGATGAGGCCTTCTGACCGATTGCGACGTAAATGCATTTAATGCCTGTGCCGCGCTGGTTAATGATCGTGTCAATAGCCACTGCGGTTTTACCCGTCTGGCGATCGCCGATGATCAGCTCGCGCTGGCCGCGGCCGATCGGCACCATCGAATCAATTGACTTCAGCCCGGTCTGTACCGGCTCAGAAACAGACTTGCGTGAGATAACGCCCGGTGCAACTTTTTCGATCGGCGCCGATTCGGTCGCTTCGATAGGCCCTTTGCCATCCACTGGCACACCCAACGCATCGACAACACGCCCCAGCAAGGCATCGCCAATGGGCACCTCAAGAATGCGGCCTGTCGTTTTGACCGTATTGCCTTCCGAAATGTGCTTGTAATCGCCCAGGACCACCGCCCCGACCGAATCCCGCTCAAGGTTCAATGCCATGCCGAATGTGTTATTCGGGAACTCGAGCATTTCGCCGTAGCGAGCATCTGTCAGGCCGTGAACGCGGACAATGCCGTCCGTTACACCGATGACCGTACCGACGTCACGCGCTTCGGTGGATGCTTCGAAGTTCTCGACGCGCTCTTTAATCAGGTCGCTGATTTCAGAAGCTTTGAGTGCCATTTCTGTTTTCCTCTTTATTTGATCAACGCGTTTGACAGCCCTTCCAGCTGTGCACGCATTGATCCATCAATAACAACATCGCCGGCCCTGATTACTGCGCCACCAATGAGGTTTTCGTCGATTGCCGTCTCGAGATTCACGTCGCGACCAAGTCGCTCGCGCATCGATTTGGAAATTGCATCTTGCTGTTCCTTACTGAGTGGGGCCGTCGACGTGACAGTTACGTCTACAATGTTCTCGGCGTTCGCCTTGAGCGTTTCGAAATGTGCAGCAATTTCAGGTAGTACAGCGATACGGCGATATTCCAGCAACAGCTTCAGGAAGTTCGTCCCGTGCTGATCCTGGCCTGCAAACATTTTGCCACCAGTCTCTGCAAACAGATTGCTTACAAAATCAAGACGCTGATCATCACTGAGTGCCGGGCTGCCGAGATACTCGACAACCTGACCGTCAGACAGCAACTGACTCGCGACCGCCAGCGATTCGGACCATGACGCCAATTCACCAGCGTCTTTGGCCAAAGCGAAAACAGCTCGCGCGTAGGGCCGGGCTATAGTGTTGTTATCAGCCATTATTGTTCGCCATTGCCAATTACAGGTCCTGAGCCAGCTGGCTCAGAATGTCGGCATGCGCGTTCTCGTCTATCTCGCGTCGTAAGATCTTTTCGGCGCTCGCAATAGCGATTGCAGACACCTGGCCGCGAAGCTCTGCTCGTGCCCGGTTCGCCTCTTGCTCTATGTCCGCCTTGGCAGCCGCCACCTGTCGGTCCCACTCTTTGACGCCATCCGCCTTGCTCTCGGCGACGATTTCATTCGCTCGCGAATGGGCCTGATCGAGAATGCCCGCCGCCTGCTTGCGCGCGTCGGCGACGAGCTCACCCGCCTCGGCGGCGGCTTGCTCGAGCTTTTGCTCGCCGCGCTCTGCAGCGGCAAGGCCGTCGGCAATCTGCGTTTGACGCTCTTCAATTGCCTCCAGGATCGGCGGCCAAATGAACTTCATACAGAACCAGACGAACACAACCATGGCGATCGTCTGGCCGATGAGGGTCATATTGATGTCCATTACAGACTCCTAATGTTCGTGCGATCAATCCGTCGCCAGAGCGACAGACCCCGGTTTAGCCGCCCATTGCCTTCTGTGCTGTCAGCAGCTGGTCGACGAACGGGTTGGCGAACGCGAAGAGCAGCGCGATTCCGACTCCGATCATGGCGATGGCATCAAGCAGCGCCACGACGATGAACATTTTCGTCTGCAGCATCGGCGCAAGCTCCGGCTGCCTTGCCGCACTTTCGAGAAAGCGACCGCCCAAAAGGCCCATGCCGATGCCCACGCCGAGGGCGCCGAGCCCAATCATGAATGCGGCGGCAAGCGCGGTGTAGCCAATAACAGTTTCCATCAGGTTCTCCTAGATAGGATCAAATCCTACTTGTTGATACAAATGATAAATGTGATTAGTGTGATTCCGATGCCAGGCTTAGATAAACTATGGTCAACATCATGAAAATAAAGGCCTGCAGCGTAACAATCAGGATGTGGAAAATGGCCCAGCCGAAGTGCAGCGGCAACTGGTAAATTCCCAGCAACGCAATCAGGATAAAAATCAGCTCGCCGGCAAACATGTTGCCAAACAGCCGCATGCTCAGGGATACGGGCTTCGCAAGCAGCGCGACTCCCTCGAGAATAAAATTAAAGGCAATAATGAATGGCGCCGCGATGATCCCCGGGCCCCTCAAGGGCGGGGCGATCGGGTGTAACGTTAACCCGGCGATGAAACCGCCCACCCCGTTGGTCTTCACACTGTAAAAGATGATCAGCAAGAACACGGAAATCGACATGCCGAATGTAATGTTCACATCCGTGGTCGGCACAACTTTCATGTAAGGAATGCCAGCGGCGGCGGCGGCTGACGGAATCCAGTCGACCGGAACCAGGTCCATACAGTTCATCAGGAAAACCCAGACGAAGACCGTCAGGCCAAGCGGTGCAATTAGCTGGTTCTTGCCCTGGAAACTGTCTTTGACACAGGTGCCGACGAAGCCGATGACGATCTCTACGAACGCCTGGAATTTATCCGGCCTGGCGGCCGTGGCCTTTTTCGCCGCTGAACGGAACAACCCGACAAAAACTAGGCCCAGCAGCACGGACCAGAACATCGAGTCAACATTGATCGCCCAGAAATTGCCGGCGCATTGATTCCAAACCCATTCGCCACCTTCAGTCTTGCAGACCTGGAGGTTTTGCAGGTGGTGCTGAATATACTCGCCGGAAGTTAGTGGGCCCTGTGCGCCTTCACTCGCCATTCAACTATCTCGTGTCCTGTTGTTCGTTATTACGCATGAGCAAGCCAACGATGGTCACCAGTTGCGCCGCTATAAATCCGGCAAAAAGTGCTGGCGCAGCAAGCGGTCGCACCAGCACGAAGACGGCAGTAAACATAAGCACGGTCAACGTCAGTTTTCCGGCCTCGCCTACGTACGCCGCCCGCATCAGCGCACGAGCCCCGGGATCCCGGCGCGGCATCGAAAGTCGCAGCGCCAGAAAGCCATTCGGTATCGCGCAAATCAGGCTGCCTAACAACGCCGAGTATCCAGCGACGGGTCCGTACACTGCCAACAAACCAGTGGCCAGAATCGCCCCAAGCACAATCTGTCCCCCCAACACGCCAAGCATCACCTTTGCAGATGAGCCACGAATTGCGGTGGTCCCGTGCATAAATCGCTTACCTCCGGCACTAAAAACGCCACGTCCATCGGGCTACCCGGCGGTCTGTGGCGCATGAATTTGCGGTGTTTCCAGGCGTGCCTGAATTAAGCTCGCGCATTATAGTGGCAGCCCCCATACAAGGCAACCGAATCGGGGGCCTGAAATGCTTTATTTTCCGGGGTTTATCGATATTTTCGACGATGTGACCTGACGCGTATTTGCCACCCGCAATCGGGTCTGTAACAAGGCCGTTCGCCGGGGTTTTCTGCCCATAAATGGCAGGTTCGGATGGCCGCAGGTGCTTGCCAGTTTCTCGCGTGACGAGACCCGATGGCTGCTACTTGATGTGCTTGAGAATGCCGTCCAGTTCGTCGAGACTGTTGTAGCGAATAACCACCTTTCCCGATCCGTTCTTCGTGTGATTAACGCTTACTTTCGCACCGAGCTTCTCCGATACTTCGGTCTCGAGACGCCGGATATCTCCGTCCTTCGATTTTGTTTTCCTGGCCGGCACGCCCGCATTTTCGAGAATGCGTTTAACCAGGCGTTCGGTTTCGCGGACTGACAGCCCATTCTTCACGACCCGTCGCGCCGCGTCGTGTTGCTTTATCGCGTCGCTGATCGACAGCAATGCCCGGGCATGGCCCATCTCAAGTTGTCGTGACTCGAGCATCGATTTGACCTTCTCGGATAGCTCTCGCAAGCGCAGCAGGTTACTTACCGATGCCCGCGAACGACCGATGGCCTTGGCCGCCTCCGCATGGGTAAGGTCGAACTCCCGAATCAATTGATCAAGGGCCCGTGCTTCTTCCAACGGGTTCAGGTTTTCGCGCTGAATGTTTTCGATCAGCGCCATTGCGATCGCAGCATCGTCGGGGACTTCCCGAATGACTGCCGGAATCGTTTCGAGGCCCGCAATCTGCGCCGCGCGCCAGCGCCGCTCGCCCGCAATAATTTCGTAACACTGCAAGCCGCCCGATGTTTCTAACGGTCGGGCAACGATGGGCTGTACGACGCCCTGGGCCCGAATTGAATCTGCAAGATTTTCGAGTGAATCCTGACGCATATCAATACGCGGCTGATACTGGCCTCGCTGCAACAGCTCCAGCGGAATTTCGCTGAGAGCTTCGCGAAATGCCTTACCCGTTATGGCCCCGGACTGCGACGCCGGTTTGCTGAGCAGCGCATCAAGACCGCGGCCGAGTCTTTTTTTTCTGGGTGTCATTATGTGTTTACCATTCCCGCTGCATGCCGCTATCCTAAACTGCTTCTGCTCGCCGCTCTTTCGCATCTTCGCGGCGCAAAATTTCTCCCGCCAGCGCGAGGTACGAAATTGCGCCTCGGGACGACCGGTCATGCATCAACGCCGGACGTCCAAAGCTCGGCGCCTCGGCCAGCCGAATGTTCCGTGGGATGACGGTGCGGAAGACCTTGTCACTAAAATGCGTGATCAGTTGCATCGAAACCTCGTTGGACAGATTGATTCGCGGGTCAAACATCGTCCGCAGTATGCCAAACACCTCAAGGTTGGCGTTCACCGAGTCACGAACCTGCTCAATCGTATTCAGCAGGGAGCTCAGGCCTTCCAGCGCATAGTATTCGCACTGCATCGGGATCAAAACGCTGTCAGCGGCGGTCAGCGCATTGATGGTCAGCATGTTAATCGAAGGGGGGCAGTCAATCAGGATGAAGTCATAGAGACCCGCCACGGGGGCGAGCGCCTTACGGAGTTTCATTTCACGACCGATTTCCTGCAGCAAATTGACCTCGGCGAGCGTCAGGTCCTCGTTGCCGGGCAGTACGGCATAGCCGCCTTCGGGTGCGGAAACAATCGTGTCGGCCGCAGACTCTTCGCCGAGCAAAACATCGCAGGCCGAAAACTCGACTTCCATCTTGTTAATACCGCAGCCTGTGGTGGCGTTGCCCTGCGGGTCCATGTCGACGAGCAAAACACGGCGCTGTGTTGCAGCCAGAGATGCGGCCAGATTGACACAGGTTGTCGTCTTGCCGACCCCGCCTTTCTGGTTTGCCACTGCAATGATTCGCGTCATCGTTCCCTGTCGTTACTTGTGTCGCATTAGCACAGCGTGCCGCGAACCCGCGTCAAGTCCAGGCACCGTTATTTCCGTCACGTTGTAGTTCCACGTATCGGGCATTTGTTCTAGTTCTGCCGCCGGGTAGCGCCCTTTTAGCGCCACGAACACCCCACCCTCTCTGACATGATGTCCGGCCATTTCCAGGAGCCGCGGCAAAGCGGCAACCGCCCGGGCGATCACGGTATCAAAGCGATTGCCGGGTGCATAGTCCTCCGTGCGCGCCTTGACGGCAGTTACATTGCCAAGATCAAGAAGTCTCGCCATGTGCTGCACGAACATGACTTTCTTGTTGTTGCTGTCAATCAGCACGAAAGATCGCCCAGGCTCCGCAATCGCCAGCGGCAAGCCCGGGAAGCCTGCGCCTGTACCGACATCGAGGATCTGTAGCCCATGCAGCAGCGGCCTCGACGACAGGCTGTCGAGCAGATGTCCCGTAATCATGTCCCCGGGACGGCTGATCGCCGTCAGGTTTGCGCGCTGGTTCCAGCGAGCGAGCTCATTAACAAGTGTCGTGTACTTTTCCGCCGTGTCCGCCGGAAATGTCTGCTCAAGTTCGCCGAGGGCGTTTGCGATTGCGGCTTGCATGAGACCGCATAGCATAGCAATTGTTGGCGCAGCTATTCGGGCCCGATTCAGACCACCAGCAATGCCATAAAATCGTCAACGGCCGTGTCCGCGAACTTGGCCTGATCGGCGCACAGCGCGTCGAGCTCCGCCCATTGCCGGGGCTTGAGTTTCGGTGCGACGCTGTTGACAAATTTTTGCTTCAGTATGGGGAGGCCCTCTGCCCGACGTTCCCGGTGACCAATTGGAAAATCAACGCTTATTCTGTCGGAGCTGGTGCCATCCTTGAAAAACACCTGTACCGCATTGCCGATATAGCGCTTCGACGGATCAAAATAGTCTGTCGTAAACTGCTCGTATTCCCGCACCACCATCTTCTCGCGCAGCGCATCGATTCGTGGGTCACTCGCGACGTCATCTTCATAGTCAGCGGCGGTCAGGCGGCCGAAAATCATGGGCACGGCGGTCATGTACTGGATGCAGTGATCGCGATCAGCGGGGTTGTCGAGCGGGCCGGTCTTGTCGATGATTCTTGCGCCGGCCTCCTGGGTTTCGATGACGACTTTCTCAATGTCGTCGATACGATCCCTGACCTCTTCGTGCAGCGTCATGCCGGCTTCCACTGCCGTCTGCGAATGGAACTCCGCGGGATACGAGATTTTGAACAGGATGTTTTCCATTACATAGCTGCCGTAGCCGCGCTGGAACTTGAATGGACTGCCCTTGAACAGCACATCGTAGTACCCCCAGGCCCTGGCTGTCAGTGCCGACGGGTAACCCATCTCCCCGGTCATCGCAATCAATGCCAGCCGTACCGCACGGCTGGTCGCGTCGCCGGCGGCCCAGCTCTTTCGCGACCCGGTGTTGGGTGCGTGCCGATAAGTGCGCAACGCGCAGCCGTCTATCCATGCGTTCGATACGGCGTTCAGCACCTGCTCGCGATCGCCGTCGAGCATGCGCGTAATAACGGCTGTTGATGCAACACGAACGAGCAGCACATGATCAAGGCCGACCCGGTTGTAGCTGTTCTCCAGCGCGAGCACGCCCTGAATTTCGTGCGCTTTGATTGCGGCGGTGAGCACGTCGCGCATGCTTAAAGGGCTCTGGCCGCGGGCGCGGTTTTGCCGGCTAAGGTAGTCGGCCACCGCGAGAATCCCGCCAAGGTTGTCGGACGGATGTCCCCATTCGGCGGCGAGCCAGGTGTCGTTGAAATCAAGCCAGCGATTCATCGCGCCGATGTTGAACGCGGCCATGACCGGCTCAAGCTCATAGGAAGTACCCGGCACTCGCGCACCACCTGCGAGCGTTGCTCCGGGCACTACGGGCCCAAGTAATTTGGTACAGGCCGGATAATCGAGCGCCTGAAAGCCACACGCAAGCGTGTCCATCAAACAGTAGTGCGCTGTCTCGTACGCGAGTCCGCTATCGATCTCCGTGTCGCAAACGAAATCAGCGATTGCAACGAGCTCATTATCCCAGTCCGGGCGCTGCGCCGACCGAGTACCAATGTCAGACATTGTGTCTCCGCAAAATCAGGTGTCTGTTGTCGACCGGTCGTCAGGTGCGATCTTCGATCGCAACCCACTCTTGTAACGGCGGCCCAATGTAGTCAGCGGCCGGCCGGATCAGCTTGTTGTCCGAACGCTGTTCCATGATGTGTGCCGCCCAACCCGTGATGCGTGAGCAGACGAATATAGGCGTAAACAGGTAGGTCGGAATTCCCATGAAGTGATACACGCTGGCGGCAAAGAAGTCCGCGTTGGCGAACAGTTTCTTTTCGTCCCACATGACTTTTTCGACAGCATCGGAGACGACGTACAAACTCTTATCTCCCGCTTCATCGGACAGCACCTTTGACATTCTCTTGTTGACCGAATTACGCGGGTCCGAAGTTGTGTACACGCGGTGCCCAAAACCCATGATCTTTTCTTTGCGCTCAAGCATGCCAAGCACGCCCGACGTTGCTTCTTCCGGCGTTTCGAACTTCTGGATCAACGCCATCGCCGCCTCGTTCGCGCCACCATGCAACGGTCCGCGCAATGCGCCAATGGCGCCACTAACGGCCGAGTGCATGTCCGACAGGGTTCCCGTAATAACCCGGGCTGCAAATGTCGATGCGTTGAATTCATGTTCCGCGTACAGGATCAGCGTCGTGTCGAGCGAGCGGCGATGCAGTTCGCTCGGAGGCTTGTCGTGCAGCATGTGCAGGAAGTGTCCGGCAACGCTGTTGTCATCGGTTTCCGTATCGATGCGCACGCCATCCGTGTGGTATCGGTGCCAGTAAATCAGCATCGATGGCAGACATGCGAGCAATTTGTCCGCAACGTCAGATTGATTGGAAAAGTCGCCCTCGGGCTCGATGTTGCCAAGAAACGATACGCTGGTACGAAGTACGTCCATTGGATGTGCGTCGCCTGGAATCATCTCGAGAACGGTCTTGAGTGCGTCGGGCAGGCCGCGCAATGTCTTGATCTTTGCGACGTAGGCATCAAGTTCCGATTGATTCGGCAGCTTTCCATGCAACAGCAGGTAGGCTACTTCTTCAAAGTCCGCGTTATCGGCAAGATCGTAAATGTCGTAGCCGCAATAGGTCAGGCCCGCGCCTTCTTTGCCGACTGTACAGAGCGCCGTCTTGCCTGCTGACACGCCCGCCAGACCACCAACTTTCTTGTTTGCTGCCATCATCGTCTCCTGATATTAATCTCTGCCCGTCTCCAGACCTTCCTCTGCAAATAATTCGTCGAGCTTCTCTTCGTAGACCTCGTAACGAAGTACGTCGTACAGCTCCGCGCGTGTTTGCATGGTGTCAACGACACCTTGCTGCGTACCGTCCTGGCGAATCGCCTCGTAAACGTTCAGCGCGGCGGCCGACATCGCACGAAAAGCGCTCAGCGGATACAGCGCCATGCGCACACCCACACCCGCCAGCTCCTCGGTCGTGAACAGCGGCGTTTTGCCAAATTCGGTCATGTTCGCCAGGACCGGCACTTTGATCGTTGTCGTGAATTGCCGGAATTCCTCAAGCGTCGTCAACGCTTCAGCGAAAATCATGTCGGCCCCCGCTTCGACATACGCCGCGGCGCGATCCAGTGCCGCCTGTTGACCTTCGACCGCGTGCGCATCAGTGCGCGCCATGATGACGAACCGGTCATCGATCCGCGCGTCTACGGAGGCTTTTAGCCGGTCGCACATTTCCGTCGTTTCAACCAGCGCCTTGCCCGGGCGATGACCGCAACGTTTCGCGGCAACCTGGTCTTCGAGATGGCAGCCGGCCGCCCCGGCCCAGGTCATTTCGCGAATCGTGCGACCTATCATGAACGCGCTGCCCCAGCCGGTATCGGCGTCAACCAGCAATGGGACATCGGTTGCTGAGCTTATTCGGCGTATATCCTCACAAACATCGTTCAGCGTCGTCATTGCCAGGTCGGGCAATCCGAAACTCGCGTTGGCCACGCCTGCGCCCGAAAGATAGATCGCCTTGAATCCCGACTTCTCGGCAAGTAGCGCCGTGTAAGCGTTAATCGTGCCCGCGATCTGTAATGGTCGCTCTGCGTCCAGCGCAGCATGGAACCTTGTGCCTGCACTCATTACTGGATCCTCGAAGTCAGTCAATCTAGCCTTTTTTAATTGAAATTAAAATCCGGCGGGGGCGGGATTCTAAACCAGCGGAATGCCCATTCCCAAATAGAGCAACCGATCAACTTATTGCGGGACAGACAACAAAGCCTTGCGGTGCGCCGCTTTCAGCGCCCTGATCGCCGCTTTGATTGGGTTGCGCACATGCCCCGGGAATCCGAAGTTGCGCGGCCGTCCCACCGAGGCCCGGTTATGGCCCCAGCCGTGTTGATGGCGCTCCCGCACGCCACCATGTTCGGATTGACGGGCTCGGCGGGCTAAGTGATCTCGACAACCGTCCGTCCGGTCACCGTGCCATCAAGATATCCTTGAAAATTGTCGGGCAGCTCGTCGAACCTGATCAGGCGGTGGCCGATCGTGTCCAGGTGGCGTGGCCGCAGGTCGCCACCAATTCTTGACCAAACGGCGAGCCGCAAGTCGCGCGGCGTCTCACTCGAGTTGATCCCCAGCAAACACACGGCGCGCAAGATGAATGGCAGTACTGTCGCGTGCAGCTCCGGGCTCGCGGCCAGCCCGATGCTGGCAATATTGCCGCCGTACATCATTGTGCGCGTCAGCCACGTCAGGTAGTCGCCGCCAAGGTTGTCGATGGCGCCTGCCCATTGTGCTTTTTCCATCGGTCGCTTGCCGAGCTCGAGCTGGTCCCGAAGCAGGACCTGGCGCGCGCCGATACTCTTTAGATAGCCGTCTTCGCTGCTCTTGCCCGTTACAGCAACCACGTCATAGCCGCAGGCATCGAGCATATCGATAGCGACACTGCCGACACCACCGGTCGCACCGGTAACAACAATGGGCCCGCTCTCCGGCCGCTGTCCGTTTTGTTCCATGCGGTGAATGGCGAGCGCGGCGGTGTAGCCCGCCGTACCAATCTGCATGACCTGTAAAGCGCTCATTCCCTCGGGTATCGGTACAAGACTTGAGCTGTCGACGCGAGCGTACTCCGAGTAGCCGCCATCAACCGTCTCGCTCAGGCCGCAGCCATTCACCAGCACGGCCAGGCCGGGCTCGAGCGCCGCGTCGGTCGAGCTAACCACGGTCCCGGCAAGGTCAATGCCGCCATTTAATGGGTAGCGCCGCAGAATCCTGCCGACCCCGGTGGCCGCCAACGCATCCTTGTAGTTGATCGTCGAGTGGCTGACCTTGACCACGGTATTGCCTGCACTCAGGTCATCGACTGTCAGTTGTTCGAACGCCGCGACGATCCTGCCTTCGATCTCGTTAATCCGGTAAGCGCGAAAATCCGTCATTCTCTCCCTTCCTGAATACTGTGCCTGTCCTGAATGCTGCGCCTGTGGGAGCGGGCCGTGGGAGCGGGCCGCGCCCGCGATTTCCCCAGGCCTGATTGCTGCGTCCTGCGGGTTTCATTTTTGCCGGGCCAGCCAGGCCTCCAGCCCCTGCGTGTTGAGATCGACGTCCATCTGCAACACTGACCACATTGTATCGCGGTCACCCTTGAAGCCGTGCTTTGCAAGCCGGTTACAAAAGTAGTCGAACATGCTTGCGCTCAGGGTTTCACTACGATTGGTGTCGTCAACATGCTGCAACGCCATCGCAACGTAGTCGTCAATGCGCACGTGCATGTCTGCCGCGAGCCGCCCGAGGTTTCGCACACGACTGTAGTGTGTCAGGTACAGTTGCTGCGGCTCACACCCCATGATTCGGTCGATTGCCTTGTGCGCTTCTGGCGGGTCGAAACTCGCCGGCGTCGTCGTTGGAAAGATGAACTCCCCGGCCACTGTATCCAGTTCGCGATACGAAATACCAAAACTATCGCCGGTAAAGACACCTTTCGATTGCGGGTCATTAAGGCAGTAATGATGCCTTGCGTGTCCCTCTGTAAACAGGATCTGCATCGAGCGTCCGCCAAGCTCAAACCATTGTTCATCGTCGGGAACAACGATCCGACCGGCATCGATCGCACGAATGTCGCCATACGTCCTGCGCATTTCTTCCGGCCCGTAAACGGCCTCGGCGCCGGCAACAAGCCTGGCTGGATCAACCATGTGGGGCGCACCACGCGGATGCACAACGCAGC
>Ga0255052_10000984_pt1 | contig 22118 bp, 22 predicted proteins | sample JV7_2_21_MG_FD_188632 | JGI IMG/M metagenome (GOLD analysis project Ga0255052, IMG submission 188632) | Seawater microbial communities from Jervis Inlet, British Columbia, Canada - JV7_2_21 | ecosystem: Environmental > Aquatic > Marine > Inlet | place: Canada: British Columbia | collected... | reverse complement strand
CGTTTTACACCTGGCTATACCGGATTGCTGTGAATACCGCCAAGAACTACCTGGCGGCGCAGCGCCGGCGGCCGATGGACATCGAGCTGGACTTGCAGGACCCGGAACAATACGGACTGCATGCCAAACTCAAAGAGACGGATACTCCGGAAGGGGTAACCTTGAGTCACGAACTACAGGAAACGCTGGAACGTGCCATTGAAGCACTGCCGGATGATCTGAGAACGGCAATTATCTTGCGTGAGCTGGATGGTATGAGTTATGAAGAGATTGCGCAGACGATGGACTGTCCCGTCGGAACCGTGCGATCGAGGATTTTCAGGGCCCGGGATGCCATTGGCAAGAAAGTCGGAACCCTGATGCGATAAGTGGGCGGGAACCTATGAACGATGCGATCAAAATGCAGATTTCGGCCTTCGTAGACGGCGAGTTGCCGGACAACGAAGCTGAAATGCTGTTGCGAAGGATGAGTCAGGACCGGGAACTTCGGCAGCAGGCTGCCGAGTACCTGTGCATGGGACGTGCGATGCGTGGCGAACGCAGTATTGCTGGTATGGGTCAGTTGCGTGATCGAATCTCAGCAATTCTTGACGACAAGACACTTCAGGACGAGTTTGACACTGCCGATACGGTTCGGCCGGGCTTCATGCGTCCGCTTGTTGGAGTCGCGATTGCCGCGACCGTTGCATTGGTCGCGTTACTCGGTTTGCAGCAGATCTCTGCCGTACCCGATGCCGATACACTGTCAGCTGACGGGACTGTTGCAGGTGCTGTCGTGGACGATGCATACACGGAGCCGGAGCAGGGTGATGATCAGCTGCGTGACTATTATCTGCGCCACACCGAGACCGCGTCATACTTCGGGATCGATAGCATCAACCCGGAGGTGTTTACGCTGGACATTAGAGAGGCTGTAATAATCGAGACAGAAGTTGTTGAGCAGCCGGTCGACGAGAACATGGACGAGGCTGAAGCAGGCAGCACTCAAGACACGCAAGAAGAGCAGACTCCGTAGAGCCATGATTGAGCAACAACGACATCGGACTGTGGCCGCCCTGGTCGCGCTCAGCAGCCTGTTTGCGGGCAGCATGGCTGCGTTGGCTCAGGATGCTGCACCGAATGACTGGTTGAACAAGATGGCAAGAGCCGTGCAAACGACCAATTACGAGGGCACCGTAATTCGCCTGCAAAATGGCAAGGTCGATGCGCTCAAGGTCGTGCACTTGATTTCGGACGGCGTGATCCGGGAAAAAGTGGTTATCCAGGAAGGTAATGGACTGGAAATCATCAGGAATGGCAATGAGGTGCAATGCATTCTGCCTGATGAGAAATCTGTGCGGGTAGAAGTATGGAACGATCAGAGCACACTGTTTTCGACTCTGCCGTCCAGTGACATACGCTTCGGTAGCGAATACGATGTTTCCATCGTTCGCAATGAGCGAGTCGCCGGCCGCAAGGCTGTGTTACTCGCTATTCGACCCCATGACGAATACCGTTTCGGCCACCGCCTCTGGCTCGATGCCGCTACCGGATTCCCGCTGCAGACCAAATTGGTTGGCCACGATGGTGAGGCAATCGAGCAAATCAAATTTGCCGACATCAGTCTGGGCAAGGAAATACATGCGAGTGCGTTGGCGCCGTCAGTAAGCACAGAGAATTTCCGTTGGTTCACTCAGCCGCAAAGAACGATCACGCATTCTGTAGAAAGCCCCTGGAGCAGCGACGATCTGCCGCACGGCTTTCTGGTCGTGTCGACACATGAAGAAGAGTTGCCCGGCGGGGAATCGCCGATGACGCACATTCTTTACAGCGACGGTTTAGCCAATGTGTCGGTGTTCATCGAGCCGGCAAAAGATAAGAAAATTGCGCGGCGCTCGCGGGTTGGTGCCTCAAATTCCTTCAGCATCGAGATTGACGGCTTTCAGATAACCGCCGTTGGTGAGGTGCCTGCCACGACCGTGGAACGGATCGCGACGTCCATGCATCCGAAGTAGGAGCGCCCCGTTGGCGCGATCGCGGCCGTGGACCGCGGGCTCCAACAGTATATTATCAAGTCTATGCAGAACCCCACAGGAAGAGTTGTGTCACTCGTTGACAGCATCAATGGTGCGTGTGCCGTCGTAGTTGTCGACGTCACTTCTGCATGTCCGCGATGTGCGGCTGGGAAGGGCTGTGGTGCAGGATTGTTCGCAAGCGGCGGCTCTGATCGGCAGGTTGAGGCAGCGATTCCGCCAGAAATGGACGTCGCCGTAGAGGATGTGGTTGAAATCTCGCTGGCTCCCGACAATTTGCTGCGAGCCGCGATCATTGTTTACGGCCTGCCAATGTTTGGCGCCGTGATTGGGGCCACGATCGCTTACACACTTTCACTTGGTGATGCGGTTGCGGCCCTGGCTGCGCTAACAGGGCTGGGCTCAGGCCTTGTCCTTGGTCGCTGGCGCCTGCAACAGACTGCCTGTTTGCAGCGATTTGTGCCATCCATCGAACGGCGGCTGAATTGAAGATTCTGACGGTCTACAGCCGCCAGGGCTGCCACCTGTGCGAGATAATGGTCGACGAACTGCTGCCGCTTGTGCGTGGCCAGTTCGAGATTGTTGTCCACGATATCGACAGCCGGGAGGACTGGAAAGAGAAATACGATACCCGTATTCCGGTCCTCGAATATGACGGCGAGCACATCTGTCAGTATCATCTCGATCGCGACGCGCTCACACGGATCCTAAGCAAAACCCCAAATGAACCGAATTCGTAATTTCTCGATCATTGCACACATAGACCACGGCAAGTCGACACTCGCCGATCGGTTCATTCAGTTCTGTGGTGGACTGGCCGATCGTGAAATGGCCGAGCAGGTGCTGGACTCGATGGATCTCGAGCGCGAGCGCGGGATCACGATCAAGGCGCAAAGCGTATCGCTGGACTACAAGGCTCAGGACGGCGAGGTATATGAGCTCAATTTCATCGACACACCGGGCCATGTTGACTTTTCTTATGAGGTTTCCCGCTCCCTGGCTGCCTGCGAAGGAGCGCTGTTGGTCGTTGATGCGGCGCAGGGTGTTGAGGCCCAGAGCGTCGCGAATTGCAACATCGCAATCGACCAGGGCCTCGAGGTGTTGCCGGTCCTGAACAAGATCGACTTGCCGGCTGCTGAACCCGATCGCGTCAAATCAGAAATAGAAGACATTATCGGCATCGAGGCGCGCAACGCCGTTGAGGTCAGCGCCAAAACCGGCGATGGTGTACCGGAGTTGCTCGAGGCGCTTGTCAGTAAGATTCCGCCCCCGGAGGGTAATCCCGGCGGCGCATTACAGGCATTGATTATCGACTCGTGGTTCGACAACTACGTTGGCGTCGTTTCCCTCGTACGCGTCGTCAATGGCAGCCTGCCGAAACGCAGCAAGATTACAGTCATGTCCACGGGCGACTCGTTCATTGCCGACCGGGTCGGTAGCTTTACGCCGAAAATGGAAGATTGCGACGCACTCATGACCGGGCAGGTCGGTTACGTCATAGCTGGAATCAAGGACATCTACGGCGCGCCAGTTGGCGATACGCTGACGCTCACGCGTGAACTGTGTGACAAACCCTTACCCGGCTTCAAGCAAGTCCAGCCCAGGGTCTTCGCCGGGCTATTTCCGATCCAGTCTGAAGACTATGAGAATTTTCGTGAAGCTTTGCAGAAGTTGCGCCTGAATGACGCAGCACTCCATTTCGAACCCGAAACATCGGTCGCGCTCGGATTCGGCTTTCGTTGCGGCTTCCTCGGCTTGCTGCATATGGAAATCGTGCAGGAACGTCTCGAGCGCGAATATGACATCGAACTGATCACGACAGCACCGACTGTCATCTTCGAGGTTGCCGATAATGCGGGTAACGTGATTCAAATCGACAATCCATCCAGGCTGCCGCCCGCCAATGACATTGCTGAACTTCGTGAACCCATTATCACCGCAAACATCCTGGTACCCGACAAGCACGTTGGAGCAGTCATCAAGCTCTGCATCGAGAAACGTGGCGTGCAAAAGCACATTCGTTATCTCGGCAGCCAGGTGTCACTCGAATATGAGATTCCGCTCGCGGAAGTTGTCCTCGACTTCTTCGACAAGCTGAAGTCCGTCAGTCGCGGATACGCGTCATTCGATTACCATTTTGCGCGCTTCGAGCCTGCGTCCCTCGTGCGACTCGATGTGCTGATCAACAGAGAGCGTGTCGACGCACTGTCAGTCATTATTCACAGGGCCAGCGCGCAGTCTCGCGGTCGCGATCTCGTAGAGCGAATGCGCAAGTTGATCCCGCGGCAGATGTTCGATGTCGCGATTCAGGCAGCCATTGGTAGCCAGATTATTTCACGTAGTACGGTCAAAGCACTGCGCAAGAATGTCACGGCCAAATGTTACGGTGGTGATGTGTCACGCAAGCGCAAGCTTCTGGAAAAACAAAAGGCCGGCAAGCGCCGCATGAAACAGGTAGGATCCGTTGAAATTCCGCAGGAAGCATTTCTGTCAGTCCTGCGCGTCGATAAGTGAGAACGTTGATTTGAGTATGAACCTGGCATTGATTCTAACCGTCCTGACGTTGCTAACGGGCATTGTTATGGCGTTGGACAAGTTTATCTGGCAGCGCAACGGTGAAAACGGTGGTGGCTCGGCGAGCCGGCGGACTGTCGTTGAGTACTCGCGTTCTTTTTTTCCGGTACTCCTTTTTGTGTTGGTCATCCGCTCCTTCGTGTTCGAACCGTTTCGCATCCCGTCCGGGTCCATGATGCCGACCTTGTTGCAGGGAGATTTCATTTTCGTTACGAAGTACTCCTACGGGCTCAGACTTCCGGTCACCGAAACCAAGATCATTGAAACAGGCGCGCCCGAGCGTGGCGATGTGGTCGTATTTCGTTTGCCATCTGACCCGAGCATCAATTACATCAAACGCGTGGTCGGCTTGCCTGGCGATGAAGTCAGTTATGAACGCCACCGACTCATGATTAACGGTGTGCAAATTGATCTCGAAGAACATCCCAACGCGACTGCCATGGATCCGCGTTTTATTGAGCAACTTGGTGAGCGACAGCATGAAATCCTGATTACAAATTCAGCGCATCTGGTGCGCGACGGAATCTACCGCGTACCGGAAGGGAATTACTTCGTAATGGGCGACAATCGCGATAACAGCAAAGACAGTCGATTTATCGGCGCAATTCCCGAAACGCATCTCGTTGGTGAAGCGGTCCGCATCTGGATGCATATGGACGGCCTCACCTGGCCGCGCTGGGGCCGTATCGGCAACAAGATCCAATAATGTGGTGCAAGTCACTGAATTGGCCGTTAAAATTACGTTAAATTGTTTGTGATTTTTTCGCGAGAGGCGGTACCCGTCTTGAGGTGCAGAGAATTCGCTATGAACGACATACTACGATCACGATACGGTAGCGCACGGCGCCAGGCCGGAATTACGACGCTCGGGTTCATCATACTCGCGGTGTTCATCGGCACGTTCGCATTTGCGGCGCTCCGCCTTACACCAGTGTATTTGAACTACATGAAGGTGGTCGGCGTCGTAAATGGTGTGTTTGATGAGTTCGACGGCCAAAATCCAACTCGCGCAATTATCCGTAGTTCAGTGTCGCGTCGATTTGATGTGGAAAGCGTATCAATCATCGGCTGGCGAGATGTCACCATCACAGCGGTGGACGGCGGTTTCGAAGTTGCAGCGATTTATGACCATCCGGCTCCATTCATTGGTAACATTTCTTTTCTAGTACACTTTGACAAGACCGTCATCGTACGTCGCTAGCGCTGCAGGCAGCCGCGACGGGTCGAGCGCGGGACAAAACTGACGAGCGATAGTGTTAAGCAAAGCCGAGACGTGGCTCAAGAATTCGCTGGATTATCAATTCAACGATGTGCGACTGCTTGAGCAGTCACTAACCCACCGCAGTGCCCCTGGAGACAATAACGAACGTCTCGAGTTTCTTGGTGACGCGGTACTCGATTTCGTTATTTCCGAAGTCGTTTTTCGCGCGCATCCTTTCGCGCCGGAAGGCGATCTGAGTCGTCTGCGCGCATCGTTAGTCAGAGACGCTACATTATCCGAGCTTGCTGCCGATCTTGGGCTTGGAGAACACCTGATTCTTGGCAGCGGTGAACGCAAGACCGGCGGCCACCGTCGCGAGTCCATTCTTGCGGATGCGCTCGAAGCGATTTTTGGCGCCGTTTATCTTGATGCGGGTTTCGATGCCGCCTGGAAGATCATTGAGCGCGCATTTGGCAAACGCTTACAGGACTTTCCGCCCGCTGAGGAACTTCGGGATCCGAAAACACGCTTGCAAGAATGGTTGCAAGCGCGGCAGAGGGGCCTACCCAACTACGAACTTGTCAAAGTGACGGGTCAGGCTCATCGGCAGATATTCGAGGTTAGTTGCAGTGTCGATGGTGTGGAAGAGTCAACGAATGGCAATGGTACGACGCTCAGGAATGCAGAACAGGAATCGGCAGCAGCGATGCTGGAAACGCTGACCGACGGCAGCGACGCATGAGTGCCATGCGTTGTGGATTCGTCGCGATCGTCGGTCGGCCGAATGTCGGCAAGTCGACGTTAATCAATGCTGTCATGGGAACGAAAGTCAGCATCGTTACTGCGAAGCCGCAGACGACCAGGCACCGCATTCTGGCCGTGTATACGACGGATGCAGTGCAGATTGTGTTTGTTGATACGCCGGGCCTGCATCGTAAAGCTGCCAAAGCAATGAACCGCATGATGAATCGCACCGCAGCGAGCGCTCTGGCCGATGCCGATCTTGTCGTATTTGTTACTGAAGCCGGTCGATGGACGGATGAAGACGGAGACGTGCTGCGGCGGCTGCAGTCGATTTCGGCACCTGTTTTGGCGGCACTTAACAAAGTCGATCTTGTACAACCCAGGGAAAAACTCCTCGAGGCAATCGCCGCCATTGCCGAGCGACACACATTCGCCGACATCCTTCCGTTATCAGCCAAGAAACACGACAACCTCGATACCCTGTTGACCCTGATCCCGAAGTATTTGCCTGAGTCGCCGCAGCTTTTCCCCGATGACATGCGAACGGATCGCAGTATTGAGTTTCAGGCCGCTGAGGTCATACGCGAAAAACTGACCATGTCGCTGCATCAGGAAGTGCCTTACGGATTGACTGTGCAGATCGAGAGCTTTGAGACCGAAGACGGCAGAACCACTATTGGCGCCATCATCTGGGTCGAACGCGAGAGTCAGAAAGGTATTGTCGTTGGTAAGGGTGGCAGTGTTTTGAAGCGGGTCGGGAAGGCGGCAAGGCTGGAGCTCAAGGCGCAACTCGGTCGTCCCGTACATCTCGAACTATGGGTCAAGGTCAAAGAAAACTGGGCGGACAGCGAAAGGGACTTATTGCGTCTCGGCTATGAGTTGCCTTAGTGGTGCAACGACGATGACAACGCACCGGCGAGTCCAGCAGCAAGCCGCGTTCATTCTCCACCATCGGCCGTTTCGCGACACCAGCCAGATTCTTGATGTCATTAGCCGCGACCACGGCAAGCTCGCAGTTGTGGCAAGAGGCAGTCGTGGCGCCCGTTCTCGTCTGAAAGGCATTCTGCGGCCATTTATGCCGTTGTCGATCTCGTGGGTCATGAAGTCCGACCTGGGGACATTAACCGGCGCAGAGGTACTGGGCGCGCCGCTTCGCCTGTCAGGCGATGCCCTGCTCTCCGGGTACTACGTCAATGAACTCATTCTGCATTTCCTGCATCGGCACGATCCGCAGCCGGGCGTATTCGATGCATACGGGCAGACCATTCGGGCATTGGCATCCGCTGACGCGGAAATCGCGCCGTGCCTGCGACAATTCGAAATCGAGTTGCTGCGCCAGGTTGGCTACGCACTCAATCTTAACCACGAATACGGGTCGAACAATAAGCTCGATACCGATCAAGACTATGAATACAGGGTGGAGCAGGGTGCCGTGCCCGTCAGCCGGGCCGCGGGGCCACTGGTATTCAAAGGTGGTACGCTGACAGCGATCTCACATCAGCGCTTTGACGAGCCTGGCGTTCTCCGTGCGGCGAATCGACTCTTGCGTGACGTCATCTCATTTCACCTGGACGGTAAGGAACTCAAGAGTCGCAAGGTGCTACTCGATATCCATCGGCGTTAGAATATGAACATGACTTCCAAACCACTGCATCTCGGCGTCAATATCGACCACGTAGCGACTTTGCGCCAGGCACGAGGTACGCCGTATCCGCGTCCGTTCGAGGCTGTGCTCATGGCCGAGCAAGCGGGTGCCGACAGCATTACCGTTCATTTGCGTGAAGATCGCCGCCACATTCAGGACGATGATCTTGTCGAGATACAGAAAGTGATGCGCACGCACATGAACCTCGAGATGGCCGTCACCGATGAAATGATCGCTATTGCGGCCAGAATTCGGCCGTCCGATTGCTGCCTGGTCCCGGAAAGCCGGGAGGAGCTCACGACTGAAGGGGGCTTGGACGTCATCAGCCAGCAAGACAAGGTGCAGGATGCCTGCGCGCGACTGGCCGAGCTCAATATCCGGGTTTCACTGTTTATCGACCCGGACCCCGCACAACTTGATGCAGCTGTTGCTGTTGGTGCGCCGGTCGTTGAACTGCATACCGGCAGTTATGCAGATGCCGGCGGCGATGAGCAGCGTAAGGAACTCGAACGAGTTGTTACAGCTGCTGAACACGCGCATAACATCGGACTGACTGTGCATGCCGGACACGGGCTCCATTATGGCAACGTCGATGCTATTGCAGTGATCGATCCAATTGTCGAACTCAACATCGGTCATGCCATTATTTCGCGCGCCATTTTTGACGGCCTTGCGACTGCCGTTAGCGAAATGAAAGAGCGGATGGCGCAGGCGCGCTCCGCATAAAGCCTGATCAGACGAAGATTGGCGATGCATTGTTTTTCATTTGATATTGAAACGGTCCCTGACGTCGAGTTTGGGCGCCGCATGTGGAATCTCGAAGGCGTGTCCGACGAGGATGTCGCCAGCGCGATGACATTCAAGCAATTGCAGAAGAGCGGGCGGGATTTTCTGCCATTGCACCAGCATCGCGTCGTTGCCATTTCAGTCGCATTGCGCACCGGCGACAGTTTTCGTGTTTGGAGCCTCGGGGACGAGGACTCGGATGAAGCAGAACTCGTACGCCGGTTTTTTGATGGCGTCGATCGCTATACGCCCGATCTGGTCTCGTGGAATGGCGGGGGATTCGACTTGCCAGTCCTGCACTATCGAGCGCTTAAACACGGTATTCGAGCCTCGCGCTACTGGGAGACCGGAGATTCAGACCGCGACTTCAAATGGAATAACTACCTGAGTCGTTTTCACTCGCGGCACACAGATCTGATGGACGTAATCGCGGGCTATCAGCCGCGCGCGACCGCCAGTCTCGATCAAACGGCCGTATTGCTGGGATTCCCGGGAAAGCTTGGTATGAGCGGGGACAAGGTCTGGGACAAATTCAAAGAAGGCGGCATTCGCGAAATCCGCGATTATTGCGAGACAGATGTCCTGAATACCTGGCTGATCTATCTGCGTTTTGAACTGATGCGCGGTAATCTCGACGATGCTGATCTCGCCCGTGAATACGAGCTTGTGCGTGCCGCACTCAAGTCGCTTGGGCAGCCACACCTGAATGAGTTCCTGGAAGCCTGGGAATGAGGCTTGCCCGCAGCTTGTTGGACCACTAGTGGCCCGACGTCGTCGCCACGAGCCGGAGACGGCGCAAATCGCGTCTGTAACGCACGATGGTCGCGGCATCGCCGCGACTGAAGGCAAGAAGGTGTTTGTCTCCGGCGCCCTGCCAGGCGAGGAAGTTCGTTTTCAGCGTCGCAAGTCGCGGCGCAACTTCGATGAAGCCGAGTTGCTCGAGATTCTCGAGGCCTCCCCTGACCGTATTGACGCGCGTTGCGATGCCTTTGGTCGTTGTGGTGGATGTGCGCTGCAACACGTATCCGATGCGCAGCAACGGCAGATCAAGTCGCAGACGCTGCAGGACAACCTGGAACGAATCGGACGGGTTACGCCCGATCACTGGCTCGAGCCGCTGACGGGGCCGATATGGAATTATCGGCGTCGTGCACGACTCGCGGTGAAGGACGTTCATGCCAAGGGCAGGGTGCTTGTCGGATTCCGTGAGCGGCATGCGCCGTACATCACTGACATGCATCGCTGTGAAGTACTTGCCGAGCCGGTCGATAGCATGATCGACCCGCTCAGTGAATTGATTGGTCGCTTGTCGATCCGGGCGCGGTTGCCGCAGGTAGAAATCGCAGTGGCCGACAACGCCGTTGCCTTCGTGTTCAGGGTTCTCGATGCACCTTCCGACGAAGACAAGGCGTTGCTGCACTCATTCGGCGAGACCAACGACGTGCGAATATATCTGCAGCCTGGCGGCCTTGATTCGATCGAGTTGCTGTTTCCCGAATCGACAGTGGAATGCCTGTACTACGATTTGTCCGAATTCGATGTGCGCATTGCGTTCGATGCGGTGGGATTCGTCCAGGTCAACAGCGAAATCAATCGTCGTATGGTCAGCCGGGCTGTCGAATTGCTCGATCCCGGCCCTGACGACCGGGTTCTGGATCTCTACTGCGGAATTGGAAATTTTTCACTGCCGCTCGCCCGGCGCGCAGGTACAGTGCTTGGCGTCGAAGGCGAGGCGATGCTTGTTAAGGCGGCAGGCGATAATGCTGCTTTGAACGACATTGGCAACGTCTCATTCCGTCAGGCGGATCTCAGTGCGATTGATGGGTCAGAGGGCTGGATTCGAAAAGGTTGGGATCGTGTGTTGCTGGATCCCGCACGCAGCGGGGCCGCGGAAATTGTCGATCACATCACCGGAATTGGGCCGCAACGTATTGTGTATGTATCTTGCCACCCCGGCACGCTAGCGCGGGATGCTGGCACGTTGGTGAACGAAAAAGGCTTCCGTTGCGAGGCTGCAGGTATCATTGACATGTTTCCGCATACGGCTCACATTGAGTCGATCGCAGTGTTCAATAAATAATTAGATTTCAATTGTTTATATAGATTTTATAGAATTACTATTATGTCTCTCGGCCCGGTGATGCTCGATATTGAGGGCGCGACGCTGACTCCAGCGGACCGCGATCTGCTGCGCGAGCCCGCGGTCGGCGGGGTCATTCTGTTTACCCGAAATTACGAATCACCCGATCAGATTGCCGATTTTGTTGCCGAAATCCGGGCCCTGCGAACGCCTCCATTGCTCGTTGCCGTGGATCACGAAGGAGGCCGGGTACAGCGGTTCCGGGACGGATTCAGCGCGATTCCGGCAATGCGCCATCTTGGCCACGAATTCGACAGCGATCCGGATACTGCTACTGATCTCGCCCGCCGGGCCGGTTGGTTGATTGCGTCGGAGCTTCGTGCTGCCGGCATCGATCTGTGTTTTGCACCGTGCGTGGATCTTGACTGGGGCGTAAGTGAGGTTATCGGTGACCGGGCATTTCACAAACAGCCCGATGCGGTCGGCGAACTGGCGGCGGCTTTCTCGCGCGGATTGCGTAGCGCAGGCATGGCGGCCGTGGCCAAGCATTTTCCAGGCCATGGAGCTGTTGTTGCCGATTCCCATTTGCAGCTGCCAGTGGATCGACGCGAGTATGGACATTTACTCGACGACATGCGGCCCTACGAGAAGCTGATCAGTAACGGGCACATTGCCGGTGTCATGCTATCTCATGTCGTCTATCGTGAAATGGATGATATGCCCGCCGGTTTTTCCCAATTCTGGATCGGACGCGAATTGCGATCGAGGCTGAACTTCGGCGGTGCTGTGTTCTGTGACGATCTGAGCATGAAGGCAACGGGTGCCTACGGTTCCATGCGACGCAGGGCAAGGCGCGCGCTGGATGCGGGCTGCGATATGGTGCTGATCTGTAATGACCGACGTCGGGCCGAGCAGGCCGTACAGGCGCTCAACGAGTATTCCAACCCTTTGTCGCTGGTGCGCCTGGCCCGGCTGCATGGCACGGGGCATATCCTGCGGGAGTCGCTGCGCGCCAGCGAGGAATGGCAACAGGCGAACGGAGCGCTGGCTCACTGGAGTGAGCGGCCACAACTGGAGCTCGATGCATGAGTGTGCGATTTGCGATTATTGTCGGTAGTGGATTCGATGCATTTGGTGACAACGGCGAAGTTCACGTCATTGACACGCGTTTCGGTGCCCCATCCGCGGCTATTCGGCAATCGGATATCAATGGCAGTGCCGTGTTCGTTCTGCCGCGCCACGGCGACGACCACACATTGCCGCCACACGTCATCAATTACAGGGCCAACCTGATGGCGCTCAAAGAACTCGGCGCCGAGGCCATTATCGCGCTCAATACTGTCGGTGTAGTTTCGGACAAGCGCGAGCCAGGACAACTCGCCGTGCCTGACCAGATCATTGACTACACGTGGGGCCGGGCGCATTCCATCTACGATGACGAAGTAGCCGACTTCGCGCACGTCGAGTTTACCGAACCGTTTTCGGTATCGGTCCGGGAGGCGCTACTGGCGGCTGCGGATGCCGCTGGTGTCGATTGCTTCGATGGAGGTGTGTACGCCGCTACCCAGGGCCCGCGGCTCGAGACAGCTGCCGAGGTCGATCGACTGGAACGTGATGGGGTGGATTATGTCGGCATGACAGCGATGCCGGAGGCAAGTCTCGCTCTTGAGCTCGACGTCGATTATGCCTGTCTTTCGCTGATCGTTAACCGCGCCGCCGGCCGCGGCGAAAAGCCCATACACGAAGACGTTGAATCCAGTACGCTGTCAGCCAGGATACAAGCCATGCAGGTGCTCAATCAGTTCTTCAGGCCGCGCTGATGTCCATCAATCGAAAATTCCTTGAACAAGTCATCGATGCGTCAGCGGAACCGCTGGTTATTGTTCGCGTTGATCATCCCGACTGGCCTGTCGTGCTGAGCAATGCCGCTTTTGAAGGAATCGGCGGCGAGGATTCGCGCAAAAAGCCTTTTGCAGATGTCATCGAGCAGCTTGTCGGCAGGGAGCTGGCGCTAGAGATTTCCGAGACGGTGCGCTCGCAACAGGAAACGAGTTTTCCTGTGGAACTGGCCGGTCGCGAGTACCTACTTGCCCTGAAGCCATTGCTACTGCCAGAGGAAAAGGACGCCCGTTTTTATGTTGCCTTCTGGCGTGGTGGTGGCGGTCCGGGAGCCGTTGCTGGCAGCGACATGCATCACGCCCTGCTAAATGCAAAGAAACATATTCGTGACTTGTCACGCGATGACCCGGTCACCGGCCTGTTGAATGGCAGGGCGTTTCGCGACGTTCTTGAACACGACTGGGCAGTGGCGGCAAGAGAAAAAAGCACTCTTTCCCTGGTCGTGTTTACGCTTGATGATTTCAACGCCTACATTGATGTCTTCGGCCGACATGCGGCAGATTCGTGTCTGCGGCGCGTTGGTCGGGCGGTGCGTCGATGTCTGCGGCGGGCCAGCGATGTCGTGGGCAGACTGGATGGCGCTGAACTTATCGTCTTGTCGCACGCGTCAGATGAAGACGGCGTGCAGGAGTTTGCGACGCGTATTTCCACTGCAGTTCGCGAACTCGGCCTGCATCATCCGCGTTCAACGGCATCCAAGTTCGTCACTGTTTCGTTTCGTATTTGCGTAGGCAACGCCGCCGCCGAAAAGCGCACAGCAAGGGAATTTATCGACGCGCTATTGTCCGCTGGACCTGATTAGCGGATCCGGCAGATCGTCGTCGCCGAACTCGTCTTCTGCATCGTCTTCGACGCGCGTGATTTTCGTGAGTACGCCGAATTTCGGATGGTCGAAATAACGCAGGTCGCCATTCTTGAAAATCCTGTTTTCCTGAATCAGATACCGCACTGGAAGGGTTGGCGTCTCGACAGAGTGGTCATACCATTGTCGTGAATCGCCAAAACTGAAAATCGAGTCATCGACTTCGACCGCTTCATCGGATTCATCTGCAGCATCCAACGCCAGATCGACGACGAAGTGCAAATAGCGGCTCAGGTAGAGTGTGAACGTTCCATTCAGTCCGTCGGGAGGTTCGCCGAGGATACGCAACTCAATCGGCGATGTTTCCTCTTCGGGATAGGTAGGCTGTGTCCAGCCAACGTGCATGATCGTCTTGTACGCGTCGAGCAACTCGAACTGTCTGGCGGCATCGCCCAGCATGAATTCTTCTTCTGTCAGCAAGACCAGTTCAAGTTCTCGCTCCGCAAGCTCGGGCTCTTCTTCCTCGCTCGTGAGCGCGTCGTTTACGCTCGCGGCTTGCTCAATGATATCGGCATCTTCATTGGTCAGGAGATCCTCTTCGATCGGCGGTTCGTCAGGCAAAAATACTTCGGTACCAACAGAGACGTCCTCCTCATATGAAAAGACAATCACTTCAACTGTGTAACGTCGTATTTCTTCTTCTGCCTGTTCTTCTAGTAGCTCGTCTTGTGCTACGGCAGTCGTGAGACTTAGCGTCGCGATCAGGATTGCCGCGATTCTCTTCATAATTCTTCTCTTGGTTTCGCTCATCGTCATCCAGCCAACGCTGTTGATTCTTTGACTGCAAGCAGATCCAGTAGTTTCTCGATGCTACCGAAGCGGTTCTCGATATCGCCGAGATCCTGCCGGAACTGCAGGCGATGCGAGCCCTGCAATCTGAATGTTCGGCTGTCATTTTGCACTAATTGCACGAGCGCGACAGGGTCAATATGACTTTGCTGTCCAAAAACGAGGTAGCCGCCATTATCTGCCGCATCGATTTTTTCGATACCAAGTGCGGCTGCAGTTTGCTTCAAAGCAGCGATGCGCATGAGGTTCTTGGCGGCCACCGGCAGCAGTCCAAAGCGGTCGATCAGTTCCACTTGAAGTTCGCGCAGGTCCTCGTGAGACTCCGCGCCCGAGATTCGCTTGTACAGAATGAGCCGCAAGTGCACGTCGGGCACGTAATCGTCCGGCAATAATGCCGGTATGTGCAGATTGATGTCGACGCCGGTATCGAGCGGTCCTTCGAGATTCGGTTCCCTGCCGGCCCGCAGCGAGTCGACTGCGCGACCGAGCAGCTCGGTGTACAGGGAAAAGCCGATCTCCTGAATCTGTCCACTCTGGGTATCGCCAAGCAACTCACCGGCGCCGCGAATCTCGAGATCGTGGGTTGCGAGTGTAAAACCGGACCCGAGGTCTTCGAGTGAGTCGATCGCCTCAAGGCGCTTGATCGCATCTGCCGTCATGGCAGCTCTTGGCGGCGCTACAAGGTAGGCATATGCCCGGTGGTGTGAACGGCCGACTCTGCCGCGAAGCTGATGCAATTGTGCGAGTCCGAAACGATCTGCGCGATTGATAATGATCGTGTTTGCGGTCGGAACATCGATACCGCTCTCAACAATCGTAGTGCACAGCAGAACATTGAAGCGACGATGATAGAAATCGAGCATGACATGCTCGAGTTCGCGTTCCGGCATCTGTCCATGAGCGACACGGATCTCGGCTTCAGGCACGAGGTTTGTAAGCCGCTCGCCAATTCGACCAATGTCTTCGACGCGGTTGTGAATAAAGTACACCTGTCCACCGCGCATGATCTCTCTCAGGCATGCTTCGCGAACCAGCACATCATTCCACTCTGTGACAAAGGTCTTTACCGCAAGTCGTTCCGCGGGCGGCGTAGTGATCAGAGACATGTCACGGATGCCACCCAGCGCCATATTCAGCGTTCTTGGAATCGGTGTTGCTGTCAGCGTGAGCACGTCGATCTCGCTTCGCAGCGACTTGATCGCCTCCTTGTGCCGCACACCGAAGCGATGTTCTTCATCGATGATAACGAGGCCGACGTCCTTGATGTCTTTTGTATGCTGCAGCAATCGGTGTGTTCCGATGACGACGTCCACCGTACCCGATCGCAGCCCCTCGACGATCGACGTGACTGCTTTCTGTGACTGAAAGCGTGACAAAACCTCAACCCGCACCGGCCAGTCCGCGAAACGGTCGTTGAAGTTCCGGCCGTGCTGCTGTGCAAGCAGCGTGGTTGGAACGAGAATCGCAACCTGTTTTCCGCCGTGCACGGCGGCGAAGGAGGCACGAAGCGCGACCTCGGTCTTACCGAAACCGACGTCACCGCAGACGATCCGATCCATTGGTTGGTCCGACGCCAGGTCCTCGAGTACCTCGTCGATCGTTCGTGCCTGGTCGTCCGTAGCTTCGAACGGGAAGCCGCCCTCGAAAGCGCGATAGTCGGTTTCGGGCCATCTGAAGCGGTGGCCCGGGCGCGCCGCACGCCGCGCGTAGATATCGAGCAGTTCGGCCGCGACATCGCGAATCTTGCGAATGGCACGCTTGCGGGCCTTGGCCCACTGATCGCTGCCAAGCCGATGGAGCGGGGCGTTGTCAGCTGCGGCGCCGGTGTAACGTGATATCAGCTCCAGTGAGTGCACAGGAACGTAAAGCTTGTCACCGTCTGCGTACTCGAGGTCGAGGAATTCCGCTGCTATGCCACCGGCCTCGATCGTCGTAAGGCCAAGATAGCGGCCGACACCGTATTCAGCATGTACGACCGGAGAGCCCTGCTCGAGGTCATTGAGCTGGCGGATGATCGTCTCAGGATCGCGCTCGATACGCCGCCGCCGGCTGCGCTGTCGCACACGCTCGCCAAAGAGTTGCTGCTCTCCGATTATTGCGATCCGGGCATCCGGGAGCAGCACACCATTTTCGATGGGGGCAATCGCGACACCGATCCGATGCTTACCAGCCGCGAAGGCCGTCCAATCGTCAACGCGGGTGAGGTCAAGATCACGCCCGGCCAGCATTTCGAAGACCTGTTCGCGTCTTCCGGCTGAGTCACTGCTGAACAAGACGCGTCCATCGAAGGTACTGAGGAACTGCATCAGCGCGCCAGCCGCGTCTTCATAGCGAGCCTCGATCTTCAGTGCGGGAGGCATCCGCGTAGGCAGGTTGTGATTAGCACGATGTTCCGCGAGCGACTGTGCCGAAAAACGAATTTGCTCGGAGACCGCAAGCCCGGATAACGTTGTTTCAGGTGTATTGAACGTCTCTTTGGGTGACAGGATGGGCCTCTCAGGGTCGAGCCTGCAGATCTCATATCGCTCCTCGATCTCGGCCCATGAACGCTCCAGAATTGATTCGAGGCCCTGTGGTGCGAGTACGACGCATCGTTCAGGCAAATAGTCGATCAGGCTTGCAGTTGAATCGAAAAACAGCGGCAGGTAGTACTCAATGCCGCCATGCGCTATCCCGTCTGATACCTCGCGATAGACTCGCGATCGGGAAGGCTGCCCCTCGAAGCGCTCACGGTATCTTTCCCGAAACGACCTTACTGATTCCGCATCGAGCGGTATCTCACGAGCCGGTAATACTTCGACAGAGTCGACAATGTCCCCGGACAGTTGTGACTCAGCCGAGAAATAGCGCAATGACTCAATGTCATCATCAAAGAAATCGATGCGAATCGGTTTGTTCGATCCCATCGGAAAGACATCGATCAGCGAACCGCGGACTGCGAATTCGCCGTGTTCACTAACCTGGGGTACGCGTAGATAACCGGTAGATGACAAGGCATCGATAAACGCATTTCTTGGCAGCGTTTGCCCGCTGGTCAAGGACAGCGAACGGGCAGTGACATAATCAAGCGGTGGGAGCCGTTGCAGAAGTGCCGGAGCTGATGCGACGACAATGCCGGATCGCAAGTCCTTTAGCGTTGCAAGAACGGACAGACGTTCCGAAATGATGTCCTGATGAGGTGAAAAACTGTCCCATGGCAATGTCTCCCATTCGACGAAATGGTAAACACCGACTTCATTGCCGGAAAAAAAGCGAATTTCGGATTCAAGTTGATCGGCCTGTCGCGGATTGTCCGCGAGCACCAACAGCGGCGCGTCGATTTTCGCTGCCAGCTCGGCAGCGGCCAGGGCAGTACTCGCACCGATGAGACGTCCCCACCCACAAGTGTGCCCGGGCTGTGGTGGTTGCAGTGTCGCAGGAATGAGGAGAGGAGTGTGAGCCACAAGCATCGTTGTCGAATAAGCGGCTCGGAATTATCACATATCGCGCCTCAAGAGGCGCTGCAACAGAAAACGCCCGGGCTTTGGCAGCCCGGGCGTCTTCTAATAATTCTCAGCTTTTTGTGTCGCGCCTGACGACAGCGTGAATTACGCGATCGTATTCGAAGAAGACGACGAAATCCTTGTATTCCCATCTGGAAATCGGTGGATCACCTACTGCCGCCACTTTGGCGTCCGGCGCACCGAACTCGGCCTCGACGTTTGCCGCCGTCATACCGCTTGCAGGCCGGGCAACGTTGGAATCCGGTGCTACACCGTCCATCTCCAGCGTCTCGGCAGCAGCGGTGCCAAAAACACCGAAAAACAAAGCGAAAACAGTCAAAATTCGCAGCTTGGCCATCACAGCGTCTCCTTCAATTACTTTTGACTATATCACTCCAGGACATGCCAAAAAACAGTTGATTTCAAACGTTTTTTAACCTTTTCCGAAAATTGTGAATCACGTCACGAATTCGAGCGGATTTGGCTGAGAGTGGGATGTTGCTCATCGCAAGTAAAGCGCAGCGTAGCGAGCTCCCGTCAAGCGGGATCGAGACATGAAGGTGAGCAACATGCCACCCGTTGCTGAATCTATGTGGTTTAATGCGTGGCGATGATCAACCCCGTTGAATTGTTTGTCGGCCTTCGCTATCTCCGGGCGAAGCGCCGCACCCGATTTGTGTCATTTATCACGCTGATATCGCTGCTAGGCATCGCTTTGGGCGTTGCCGCGCTGATCGTAATCCTGTCGGTCATGAACGGCTTCGAAGGTGAGCTGCGGTCGCGGCTGCTCCGCATGTCGGCACACGGCTATGTCACGGGTTCGGACCGTGTGACACGGGACTGGCGGAGCCTCGTCAAAGAGGTCGCGGCAGAGCCGGGGGTGACCGCAGCAGCGCCGTTTGTTCAGATGGAGGGCATGATTCAATCCGGCCGAGATCTTCAGGCCGTGCTGGTGCACGGTGTCGATCCGGCTTTTGAGGAAGCCTTGTCGGGCGAAATGATCAATTTGGTCGAGGGTGATCTCGATAATCTGCAACCTCAGAGTCGAAGCATCATCCTTGGGCGCTTACTTGCACTGGACCTCGGCGTTCGAATTGGTGATGGCGTCGTGTTGCTGATTCCGCGACCCGTTGGTGACGGCACCCTGGAGCCCGTGCTCGAGCGTTTTGTGCTTCGCGGTGTATTCGAAGCGGGGCTACAGGATCACGATGGCCTGCTGGCACTGGTCAATGCGCGCGACGCCGCGAGTATTCTCGCAATCGGCGACGAAATGACGGCGGTACGTTTTCGGGCCGACGACGTCATGGCCGCTCCGGCGATTTCACGCAGTCTGAACGAGCGCCTTGGTGATGAAGTTATCACGAGCGACTGGACTGTCGAAAACGCCAGCTACTTTCGAGCTATTCGACTCGAGAAGATGATGATGTCCCTGATTTTGTCGCTGATCATCGGCGTTGCGGCGTTCAATATCGTTGCGAGCCTGGTAATGGTTGTGACAGACAAGACCAACGACATCGCGGTGCTGCGGACGCTCGGCATGAAATCAGCCGGCGTCGTGCGTGTGTTCTTTGTACAGGGTGCTGTGATTGGCTGGGCCGGCGTGTTTATCGGCGTTCTTCTGGGCATCGTGCTTGCCATCAATGTACCGGTCATCGTGCCGGTACTGGAGCAATTGCTCGGTTTTCAGATAATGCCCGGTGATGTCTACTATGTGACGCAAATTCCGTCCGAACTCGAAATTGCCGACGTTGTCACGATCGCCATCTCGGCTTTCGTGCTCACATCGCTGGCAACTCTCTATCCTGCAAGACGTGCAGCCCTGGTTAATCCAGCAGTTGCTTTGCGATACGAGTGAAGCAGATGAGCAGGCATTTCGAATTCTGGATTGGTAAGCGCTACGTTCGTTCGCGCAGCGCCAATCGTTTCGTGTCTCTTATCTCGGCAATTTCAATGTTGGGCATCGCGATCGCCGTTTCGGTCCTGATTCTCGTACTCTCCGTTGTTAATGGCTTCGAACGTGAATTGCAGGATCGACTGCTTGCAATGACGGCACATGCGAGCATTGAGAGTATCGACGGCCGCATGCTCGATTGGCAAGCGCTGTCCACTGCCGCAGTCGAGAATCCCCGTGTCAGGGCGTCGGCTCCCTTCATCGAAGGCCAGGCACTGCTCGTATTTGGTGAGCAGCTCAGCGGCGCGGAGCTTCGCGGTATTGAACCGGTCGCCGAGAATTCAGTGTCCGGCGTAGGTCGTATGATGGTCGACGGTGAGCTTGGTAGTCTGGAGGCGGGCTCATTCAACGTTGTCCTTGGCGTTGAGCTGGCTGACGTGCTAAAGGTTGACATCGGTGACAAGGTAACCGTCACGCTCGCCGAAGGGATCGTCACACCGGCCGGGGTCGTGCCACGCACCAAGCGCTTTGTCGTAAGTGGCCTTTACCGTGTCGGCATGTATGAATTTGATCGGCGTCTCGCGTTCATCAATCTCTCCGATGCACAAAAACTGTACCGCAAGAAAGAAGCAGTCACGGGTGTCAGGCTAGCAGTCTCCGAAATATTCGAGGCAGCCGCAATCGTTCGTGAAGTTGCGCTCGCGCATGGTGAAGTTGTGCTTGTCAGTGACTGGACGCGACGACACGTCAATTTCTTTCGCTCGATTCAGATCACGAAGTCAATTTTGTTCGTCATCCTGTTACTCGTCGTCGCTGTCGCGGCATTCAACATCGTTTCGACGCTCGTGATGGTCGTCAAGGATAAACAGGCTGACATCGCGATATTGCGAACGATCGGCGCGCGACCATCCAGCGTACTTCGAATTTTTATTACTCAAGGCAGTGTGATCGGCATCGTCGGTACTGTTGCCGGCGTACTGTTTGGTGTTCTCCTCGCACTAAATCTGGAGAGTATCGTGAGCAGCCTCGAAACCGTGTTCGGCATCAAGTTTCTTGCAGCCGATGTCTATTTCATCAGCGATCTGCCGTCCGAGTTGCGCATTGCAGATATCGTGCGGGTGGCATCTATCGCCATTATGCTGGCCCTGGGTTCCACTGTTTACCCGGCTTGGATCGCGTCAAGAAAGGCACCCGCAGAGGCTCTTCGGTATGACTGACAGCAAACACCCGGTCCTGCAGTGTCGCGCAGTCGTGCGCCGCTTCCGTGAAGGCAGTTCGGTGCTCGAGGTTCTGAGCGGTGTCGATCTGGAGGTGCGAGCGGCTGAGCGCGTTGCAATTATCGGCACATCGGGTTCCGGCAAGACCACGCTCCTGCAGATTATGGGGGGGCTCGATGACCCGACTGAAGGCGAGGTGTTCGTTGACGGACGGGCAATGCACGGTAGTAACGAATTATCGAAGGGCGATCTGCGTAATCGATACATCGGGTTCGTATATCAATTTCATCACCTGTTGCCCGAATTCACGGCGGAGGAGAACGTCGCGATGCCGCTATTGATTCGGCGTGAACCGAAGCCAGTGGCACTCGACAAAGCTAAAGGCGTGCTGGCTCGTGTCGGACTTGGCGAGCGACTGAACCACAAGCCTGGAGAATTGTCAGGCGGCGAGCGTCAGCGAGCGGCAGTTGCACGTGCGTTGATAACCCGCCCGCAGCTTGTGCTGGCAGACGAACCGACCGGCAACCTCGATGCGGGCAACGGCGAACATGTCCTGAAGCTGATGCTCGAACTGAACCAGGAACTGCAAACCAGCCTCGTCATCGTCACCCACGATCACTCGATCGCCGACCGCATGGACAGGGTACTCGTACTCGAAAACGGCCGTTTACGAGAGACGGATCGCGGCTGAAGCCGCTCCCACAATACGAATCAGAATCTGTGGGAGCGGCTTTAGCCGCGACTGCGAATCAGAATCTGTGGGAGCGGCTTTAACCGCGACTGCGAATCAGAATCTGTGGGAGCGGCTTTAACCGCGACTGCGAATCAGAATCTGTGGGAGCGGCTTTAGCCGCGACTGCCACGATTTCGTTTCTTGGTTTTGTAGTCGTGTAGTGAATATCGCCAAAGTCCATCCAATGTGACATAGCCGATCAA
>Ga0255052_10000981_pt1 | contig 22144 bp, 19 predicted proteins | sample JV7_2_21_MG_FD_188632 | JGI IMG/M metagenome (GOLD analysis project Ga0255052, IMG submission 188632) | Seawater microbial communities from Jervis Inlet, British Columbia, Canada - JV7_2_21 | ecosystem: Environmental > Aquatic > Marine > Inlet | place: Canada: British Columbia | collected... | reverse complement strand
CCCAGGGAAAGCCTGTGGACGTTTCGTAAATATGATTATGCGTATCGATCAGCCCCGGGATAACCGAGTTGCCTTTCGCGTCGATGACTTCTGTCCAGTCAGCAACGAGTTTTTTGATTTCGTCATTGCTGCCGACGGCCAGAATCCGGTCTCCCTGGATCGCGATTGCCTGCTCGATGCTGATGTCCTGAGGGTCATCGGAATCCGCGGTAATCACCTTGCCATTCAGAATGACCGTCTCCGCATACGGTGCTTTCGCTGCCCGTACATCGACGACGAGCACCATTGCCATAATAAAAACGCCGAATACGGCGTTTATGGTCGATTGGAGTCTGTTGTATTCGATTGTCATTTTATTACCCCGTTTCCTGATCCGAACTCCGCCATCGCTGGAATAAAATTACCCTAAAACCCTGCCACTATAAAAGAATAATTTCGTTACGTTTGTACCTTGTTTGCGACTGGGCGTATTCATTGATTTACGGACGCAGGCTTGATATTGCTACACTTGAAATTCCTGATCGCAAGGAACGGACTTTGTGGATGTTGATCGCGCCAATCAGTTGATCGCGGACCTGCGCAGAAATCTCGGTACCGTTGTCAAAGGTCACGAAGCCAGCGTGGACTTGCTTGTCGTTGCAATACTGGCCAAAGGTCACGTGCTGCTCCAGTCGGTTCCTGGCGAGGGCAAAACGCTTCTTGCAACCGCGCTTACCGCTTCGATCGACGGGATGAGCGCAGGACGCGTTTCCGGGCAACCGACATTGAAGCCCTCCGATCTACTTGGCGCGGAGATGGCGGGCGACGGCAGCTCTCGATTCGAGCTGGTCAAGGGTCCGATTTTCAACAATATCGTTTTGTTCGACGAGCTGAACAGGACCGATCCACGAACTCAATCGGCGTTGCTCGAGGCCATGCAGGAGTACCAGGTCACTATCGGCGAAAACTCGCATCCACTGCCGCAGCCATTCCATGTTATTGCAACACAAAACCCTTTGTCACATGAGGGCACATGGGAACTCGATGCTGCGGCGAAGCAACGCTTCATGCTCAAAATCGAATGGTCTTTTTCCTCGCGCGAAATCGAATTTCAGATCGCCAGGCAGGCGCGAAGCATTCTCAGCGAGAATCTCGATCGTATTGAACCGGTCATAACACGCGACGAACTCGTCGCCATCCAGGACCTCGTACAGAGTGACATCGAACTCTCCGATGCGATGGTGCATTTGATGAACGCGATAACGGTGGCGACCCGCCGCGGTGACCCGAGCTACCCCGCAGACTCCTTTGAGTCAGCGGGTTTGGGACGGGACGTGATCAGCGCCGCCGGAGGCGCCAGCTCACGCACGACCACCTTCTGGCCTCCCCTGCTGCGTGCCCATGCTTTCTTTCATGGTCGCCGCGAGGTGGTTCCAAAAGACGTGTTTGCCACGGCCAACGCCATGTTGAATCATCGGCTGGAGACGAGCTATCCGGTTGATATGGAACAATTGATTAACGTCGTTCTGGCAGAGCGAGGCTATGCTTTCGATTTCCCGGCATAGCGATAGTCGATCGCTCATCGACCCCCACGCCCTGCACGCGCTCGGTGTTCTGGTGCCGATACGGTTTCAGCCGGTCAAGGTCCTGCCCGGCCGCCATCCGCTCGGCCGGGCCGGTGATGGCATGCGCCTGTTACGGACCCGGCCCTACGTTGCCGGCGAAGATAACCCGCGAGACATCGACAAATTCAGCCCGGCCGACGAACGCATGGTGGTCGAATGGGAGGATGAAGCACAGGCCTCGATCATGTTGCTCGCCGACATCTCGGCATCCATGTCACCGCCACTCAAATCGGCGTTGCGCAATGCGTGCCTGTTACAACTGACCTACTCCTTCTGGAGGGCGGGCGACCGGGTCGGTATGACTTCTTTCGACGACAGGATCTACGATCCGATACGAGCAACCAATCTGCGGATGCAAATGGATCGGATCGCTACCTCGCTGAAACAATCACGAGGCGCTACGACGACAAACCTGTCATCCGTGCTTGGCGAATACTTGCGGCAAGGCCGGCAGCGATATTCCGACCTCCTGTTCGTCGTTTCAGATTTCCTCGCTTCAGATGAGCGAGAGCTGGAACCGGAAATTGAGTGGCGACCGGTATTGAAGGAGATGCACCGTAATATCGTCCCGGTCGTTATTTCGTTCGAGATCCCGGACAGCACAGAGGGCGTTATGAAATTCTGGGACCCGGAACGCGAAAGCCGGCGGCTGGTCCGTTTGTCGTCCTGTCGAATACGCCGTATCAATCAGCAGGAAAGCGGCCGCGTTGCATCGTTGGCCAGAAAATTCCGCTCGGCGGGCCTCGATTACATGATCCTCTCGAAGCAACGACAGGTTTACCCGCAACTGGCCAGACTGGCGCGAACGCGCCGTCTGAGGAAGCACTAGTGCGAATCGTCTTACTCTTGAGCATATTGCTCAGCGCAGAGCTTCATGCGGCGCAGACTGTGCCGGCCGTCTATCGGGACGAGTATCTGAGCATACACGCGGGCGTAGCGGAAATCGGCTCACGACCGATTCATGTTGGTGACCAGATTACATTTCTTATGCAGCTCGAGTTCAACGGTGAGCAACTACGCGTTGAAGCGCTGGACAGCGATTTCTTCCGGCGCGCTTTTGAAGATCAGCGAAGCATCAGACTGTATGCACCACCGCTCGTCACGCAGACGGATGGCGATGATCATCAGATTGTGATCCATGCGTCCTGGCCGTTTCAGATCCTGGATTGTCCGGATGATCTCGCGCACTGTAATGGTGACAGGAACCACGCATTGCCGGTCATCTCTATTTCATACCAGATCATCGACGACGCGGGGCAAGTGGTAAACGACAAACTGGTTCGCTTCAGACCCAAGCCCGGCAGTATCGCCGTTGCATCAGCTCTGGCACATCCGGATGGCGCAGTCGGCGAATTCGCGGACCATTTCCCGGGCGGCGCCCATCCGGGGATCCTCGCGGTAGGCAGCCGGCAGGGCGCGGCAATGATCGCGATGGTCGCCGGAATCCTGCTTCTCGTTGTTGTGTTCAATAAAGAGCAACCCGGCCAACAGGAAGTACGAGCGCAGCTACCAGCGAATCGCTGGCAGCACGTGCTATCGGAGTTGCAACAACGCGATATGCACGATGATGAATGGGCCGATCTGCTGCGGCGTTGCGCGAGCTGGTATTGCCTGGATGAACTTGGCCGAAATCCTCATACGCAGCTCGAAACAGACTTCGATCGCTTCTTCGCCGATGTGCTGAGTCGGGCTGAAATAGATGCAGCTCACAGGGACGAGTATCTCGGCACATTCAAACGACTTGCGGGGGAAGACTCTTGATCGACTGGGGCAGCATACAGATCGAGCATGCCTGGCCTCTTGTGCTGGCTGTTGCAAGCGCCGCGAGCCTTTACGCTTTGTGGTTCTATCGACGCAAAAACATTTTCCCCGACAACGTTCTGCTTACGTCGACACGTCCGAAAGGTGGAATCGGCGACCGGTTTCCGGTCGCAGCCGGCGCCATTCTCGCGCTGTTACTGACGCTTGCAATGATGGAACCATCTATCGTGCGAGTGGAATCCGTCGACCAGCGTGCCCGTGATTTTCTGATACTGGTCGACACGTCGCGCTCCATGCGGCACGACACAAAAGTCCGGCGAGAGGAATACAAGCTTCATTTTGAGCGCCGAGTCGGCGCATTTTCCACAGCCGTTGATGACCCGGAGGAAATTCCCTATATCGCGAGGTATGAGCTTGCACGCGAGAGCCTCATGTCTTTTCTCAATGGTCGTCGAGCGGAAGATCGCGTCGGTCTGATTTATTTCAACGACGATGCGCATTCGGTATCTGCGCTGACATCGAATATTGCGTTCGTCGTAGAACAACTTGCGTCGATGGACGACTACGTGAATTGGGGAACGAACATCGCCACTGCCATGGACAGCGGCCTGAGCCTGCTGGAGCGATACCCGGTTGAAAGCAGACGCACCGTAATCCTGCTGACCGATGCGGAAACCCGCTATACGAAAGAACTCGAACAGCAACTTGCACGGCTGGCGAATGCCGATTTGTCATTCTATCTCCTGTGGATTACAACGGACGGGAACGAGGACTCGAATGAAGACGTTGCTTCTTTTCTGAGTCTCGCGCAATCCACGGGAAATGTCGTCACGATTCGCGATCTGGACTCCGAGAATCTGCAGAATGCGCTATTGGATGTCGCCAGAATGGAAGCCTATCGCTACCAGGAAATCAGGCGCCGGCAAATCGACCTGACCGAACCGCTACTCCGCACGACACGAGTACTCCTTGTTATCTGGTTGCTGCTAATGGCGACTATCTTTCACCCGATCATCGATCAGTATGGCTTCAAGGTTCGCAGCGTATGAAGAACATTTCGCGGATCCTGAAAATTTCCGGCATCGTGTTACTCCTGGGTGGCATTCAGTCTCTGTCTTTTCACAGATATATCGCACCACGTTTTGATAAGGCAGAACAAAACCTTGCGTTCTTGCAGGAGGAAGTGCCCGGCAATCAGTTGCTGAATACGTCGCTCGACACCCTGCGTGATTACCGGCGTATTTCGAATGACGAGGTGAAAAAGCGCCAGATCCTGCAATTGCGGCAAGACTTCGTTCAGCAGTTTCGCGAAGACCCGCGACCTGCGATTGAGGACCTGAATCGGGTTGTGAGCAGTTTCGAAGCGCAGTCCACTGTCGAGCAGGAATTGCTGGACACATTGCAGAAGAACCTCTCTCATCTGAAGGACATCTACTCGGACCACTATGCTGCCGTCATCGCGAATTACGACAGCCCGCCGTGGTATTTTCAGCCTTCCGCGGCATTCCTCACAATGAGGTCATCAGACAGGCAGGAACTCGATTTCAATCATGCGCTTTATTTGATGCTGGTCGCTCAGCGGGCTGCCGCCAACCCGATTTACAACGAACTCCGGCTGAATGTCGACTCCGATGCGTTCAAGTCGAGGATCTTTTTCGCGCAGTCGAGACTGCAGTATGACGCCTTTCGACTGGAGCAGGACCCTGAGTACTACCATCAGGCGGTGCTGCACGCACAGCAAAGCCTGGCCCACGATGCGGCTTACGACCTGGCCAGGCTTTTCCTCGAGTACCTTCTCACCATTGACCTACAAGCGGTGGGCACAGAGAGCGCTCCATCGGAGGAACAGGGTTCCGGGGAGGCACAAGGCGAACGGGGAGCGGTATCGACCGAACCGCCGGAGCACTAGGCGTGCTGCACCCGCTGCTGACGATTACGCGCGTCCTGGCCGTACTCGGCCTCGTGATCTGCGCCTGGTCCGTGGCACTCGAGCGGCCCTCGAATAGCTACACCCGGCAGAGCAACCCGACTGCGATCGCAGTCGCCTTCGACCTGTCACCGAGCATGCTGGCGATTCCCGGCCCTGCGTTCGGACAAGACATTCCCCCACGATATGTCCGTGCCAGAAGCGTGTTGCTTGAGTTGTTCAGCGCTTTGCAGGAGCGCCGGGAAAATGTTCTCGTTGCATTGATCGGCTTTACGCGAAATGCCGAGATCCTGATGGGCTGGGATAATAGTTCATCTCAATTGAGTGAAATGATCGAGTACGGTTTGTCGCCAGGATTGTTTACCAGCACCGGCACGAGCATGGAGGCTGCAGTCGGCACCGTCGTTGACCTGTTCGACATGTTGCCGACTGACTTGCGCGATAGCAGTCGCAAGATTGCAATACTCGTGTCGGACGGCGAAGACACGATGCCGCAATCGTACCTGGGTTATGCCCTCGAAGACCTGGCATCCGGATCGTTCGACGTCATCGCATTACAAACCGGACTGCTCGATACGAGTGAGGGCGTGCCGAAATACGGACAGGTCGGAGAATTTCTCGGCTTCGAGTCCATGGGTGGCGAGCTTTACACTCTTCCGAGTGCCGAAGCGATGAGTGCAATCGCGAACGCCACAAATGAGCACGGTCTACATGTCAGGGCGGAAGATCCGCTGGCGGTCCAAAGGATGTTGGAGTTTACCGTGGACGGGAATATCGGCGGTGGCCGATTAGGAAAACAACAGCTGGCCATTCTGGGCATGTTCATTGTCGTGGCACTGCTTTGCGCGCGTGTATTGCAATAGCTGTGTGGTAATCTCCGCACTCGATTCACGCCATTAATTTCGTTTCAAAAGTTACTACATGTACCGAGCATCTGGTTGCAGAACGGAGAACAAAATGACCATCAGGAACACACTCATCGCCGTGGCCTTTTGTGCGCTTTGCTTCGCAGGCGACGTCCTTACTCAGGACACGGCTGACGAAGGCGCTGGAGAGCGCAGGCGGGGTTCCAACCGCGAACAGGTTGGGCCGACAATGTGGCGCGTGCGCCCGCAGGACACGCCTTACGATCGGTGGCTTGCCGAAAACAGGGAGCGTATTCCGACTTTCGAGGGACTGCTGATTCAAGAGGCCCGTACCGAGCCGCTGGCTTACTGGGAGGACATGGGCGTCGACGGTCTGTACATCAAGATGGCCGACTACCAGATTACCGATGGCTGGATTCTGGAAATACCGCCGAAGGGCAACACCAAACTGCAACGACACATGTTCGAAGCCGGAATGTATTTTTTCGGCGGGCCCGGTCACGTGATGATCCAGCAGGAGGGCCAGCGGCCGCAACGGATCGACTTTGAATACCGCACTTTGTTCTCGATTCCGCTCAACGTTCACTACCAGATCTTCAACGAAAGCGACGTGCCCGTGCGCGTCGTTGCAGTGACGAGTTTCCCATTCATCCTCAACTCGACCAACAACGAGGACTTCGTATTCCAGAATCCTTTCGAGTTCACTGATCGCTATGATGGAGAAGAGGACTTCACGCGGGTACGCGAGCATCCGCGCCCCAATCTGACGATTACCAACGTCGTGCAAGACGCGCTCGAATTCGAGCTGGACGAATATGACCATCGCGGCAAAGGAACCACCAACACGCACTGGTCGATGTCCGGCAATACGATGATTGATCTGCATGTGTCGGAAATGCCCTCGGGCGTTTACAAGAAGGCACATCGCCACAGCAGTGATGCGTTTATCCTCTTGCTATCGGGCGAGGGCTATTCGCTGACCTGGCCGGAAGGCCGTTATGAGGATCGCATCCGCGTAGACTGGCACGAAGGCACAATTTTCGTGCCGCCAATCTACTGGTATCACCAGCACCTGAATCCGGGTGATGAATCTGCTCGTTATCTGGCTATCAACGCGCCGATACTGGTCACGACGCTGGGCTTGAGGTTTTCCGACCAGCTGGAACCGGACCTGCCTCAGATCCGGGAAGAATTCGAAGCCGAAACAACAGGAAACGGTTCAGAATAATTCAGACAAAAAAAACGGGGCACACAGTGCCCCGTTTTTGCTGCGGTGATCTTCAGTCAAAGAAGTATTCGAACCTGACTCCATAAGTCGTGAACGACGCCGGACTCAGGTGCACCGACTCTAAACCGTTCGGGAAGACGTCGGCCGCCGCGTGATAGGTCGGCCGCGCTTCGAGCAGATTACGCGCAAAGGCAGAGAGTGCCCAGCCAGCGTCCGGATTGCGTATTCCTACGGTGAGATTCAGATCCTCATGTTCGTCGTAATTAACAACGTCATCGAAACTCTCGACTTCCAGGATATAACCGTCAGACACGTAGCCCTTTGCATTGAATGTGAACTCGTAATTCGCTCCGATCGGCACATAGTAATCAGCCGTCAGCACGAACTTCCATTCCGGCGTACGCGGCGCAGGCGTCCCCGTCCGATCGATGATTGCAAGATAATCATCCAACGCAGTTGCTGCGTCAAGGTCAGGGGGCGGCGTCACTCGTACGTCATCTTCGAATAACTTGCAAGGAGCATTTGCGTCCGAGAGTGCTGCAAAAATCTCTGCATCGGTACAACCGGCGCCCGGGAACGAGGTCATCTCGCCGTCCATGAACGCGCCGGAGAAACCAAAAAGCAGACCCTCGGTGGCAGCAAATCGCAGATTGAATTCAAACCCGCGGACGCGTTGACCGGCGTTGACGCTTGCCGACGTCTGTTCCGGATCCGGTGAAATGGCGGTCGTCTGCAGGTTCGGGAATTCGAGCTCGAAGATATCCGCGTCATAAGAGAAGCGACCATCCATGGCTATGCCCTTGACGCCCAGCTCCCACTGCTCGGCTTCCTCGGTCTCGAACGCAAGTTCGTCAAAATCGCCGGGAATCGACGTCTGACCGGTATCGAAGCCGCCGACCTTGGTCGACTCGGCGTACCTGGCATAGACGGTAATATCCTCGGTCGCCCGCCAGCGTAAGGTGATCTGCGGACTGAAGCCGGTTTCCGTGAAGTTCACCTTCCATCCACCGCCGAGCGGGCTCGCGTTCGGGTCGCCTTCGCCTCGGTCGATTTCGCGCCTGTCGAAATCGGGCATCGTCAGGCCGACAGGACTGGCATTGCCGGAAAACCAGGGCTGGGGCACATCGCGACTTTCGCGAAACGGCATGGCATACAGCAAGGTGCCCGCGGGCACGTCCACGAACATCCTCGCCGAGGCAGGATCGACGAGGCAATACGCATCGCCGTCGACGTCGCCTTCGCAACCCGCATAGTCTTCCGTAACCCGGTCCCAGGTCACGTTGACGGGCGTCAGGCCCGGATCACAGGGATTCTCGGGACAGACATCGAATATCCAGGATGCCCCAAAGGACCGGGTGGTGGCGAACTTGTCGACATCCTGGTAACGGCCGCCGATGTCGAGCGATATCCTGTCGTCCATGAAGTTGAACGTAATGGTGCCGAAGACCGCCGCGAAGTCGACCTCCTCGGTGATGAAGTTGTAGCGCTGCGACTGGCGCACGTTCGAGCGCAGGCTGTTCGAGAACGCCTTGAGGTCGGTATTCTGGTAGAACCCGCCGACTTCCCACTCGATCGTTTTGTCCGGCGCTGATCTGAACCGTATCTCTGAGCTGAACTGCTCGAAGTCCTCGCCTCGCCCCTGGAAGTTCATCAGGAACGGCGAATTACTGTTGTCCTGCACGTAGTCACGCTCGTAACTTCCCCAGGCGGTGAGCCATTGGATCGACGAATCGTTGCCGAACGAATAGTCGAGGTCGATATAGGCATTTGCAGCATCGAGATCCTCGTAGCCTAAGACGCCGTTATTTCCGCCCTCGACGGCGGCACCCTGGCTCGCCCGGCGGATGTCGACCGAACCGACGTTGGAGTTCTCCTCGCGAATTGTCTGTGGCGCTTCTAAATACGGCCCGCCCTCACTGACACTCAATTCGTTGCTGAAGCAAGCCGTGGGAAGCGGTGTAAATGGTTGGTCCCATTCGGCGCCTCCGGTGTTGATGCCCGGGTTTGCCGGATCCAGTTCGGGCGCGCCCCAGACGCTGCGCTCATCGCCGACCGGATCCGGCGGATCGTATTCGTCTGTATCGTCTAATGGGCCACCTCGGCCGAAAATCAGCGGCCCGCCCGTGCGGCAGCTGGAAATCGTCTCTGAATCCTTGCGGATTCTCGACGCCTCGACCTTGCCTGTGATCTGCAGCCTGTCGTTTGGCGTGAACTGCAGAATCACGCGACCACCGGTGTTTTCGTAGGCACCATACGGCTGGCCCGTCACAACATAAGTCAGGTAACCGTCACTCGTATCATTTTCGCCCGCGACACGGATGCCCCACTTATCGTTGATCGGCCCGCCGACACCGAATTGCAGCTTCTGGTTCTCATTGCTGCCGAACTCGGCATTAACATAGCCCTCCCATTCCTCCGTCGGGCGTTTGCTGCGGATATTGAATGCACCTGCAGTTGCATTCTGGCCAAAATAAACCGGCTGCGGGCCCTTCAGCACCTCGAGGCTTTCGATGTCCAGGAAGGCCAGTTTGACCTGCGACTGACGCCCGAAATGTACGCCATCGATAAAGAACGGCGTTGCCGCATCCAGCGTCAAGGCATTTCCGGTCGTGCCGAAACCGCGGATCGATACGTCCTGATCCTGTACCCTGGGCTCGATCAGCACTGTGGGCGAGAAGTTCGCCAGATCGTCGAGGTTTCGAAAACCCTGCCTTCTTATTGTGTTTCCACTGAAGACTTCGATCGCAATCGGTACGTCTCGAAACGATTGCTCACGGCGTTGTGCCGTAACAATGATTTCTTCGAGCGCAAGATCGTCGCCATCCTGGGCAAGAGCCGTCGGTGCCTGAATGGATGCGAATGAAATTATCGTTGCGAAAATCGCGTAAGAAATTCGCTTGCTAAGAATATTGATGGTGGCCATCAGCTTCCCCCTGGTTAAAGGCCTAACGACGTAGTGAAATTTGACTTCCGCCAGCCCGTTTTGTTGTTTCGTCTTACCTGAAACGCTAATAAAAATCGTTCGGATGACATTACTACTTCGAGTGAAAGACCTCAAGACTAACTGCTTGTAACTATGTTGAATTCCCCGGAATTATTCGGTTCATATGAAACGATATTAGTGCGTTTCGGCATGCGCCGAAACGGATTGTCAGTCGTATCAACGGAACCGGAATTTGATTGAGCCGTTATGTTGCTCGAACGTCGCGACCGTGGCATCTGAAGGCATCAATGACGACAGGTCGATACCGAGCAAATGGCCTTGATAGACCTCTCTCTGCACGTCCGGGTCGTTCGGATCGATGGGCATGCCATCGATGAATATCGCCTCGATGCGATACTGCACACTTGCAGGACCGGTTCGCTCGAGCTGGCCGACGGTAAGCAGATCGTAAGAGTCCCGCGCCGAGTTCAGTCGGGCCGAGAAGTTGACGTGATCGGCCCGCAAGAAAAAGCGCGCGTCCTCGACGAAGGGAAAGCTGTCGCCGCCGACCAGGGCGTTTAGCACTTCTTCGGCCAGTTGCCAGGATTGTCCCCCGTCGTCTGTGCCAGTCAGCACTTCGCCGAGACCCCGGTCCTGGATTCGTCGTGCCGCCCAGTGGAAATACAGCACGAATGTCGTGCCGCGCAATGCCTCCCAGTCTTCGGCGATGCGGTAGGCGATATACGGTTCGGCGAATGGCGATATGAGTCCGGCGGGTGCATCTGACAGACGCCGGTCCCTCGCCACAGACGCTTCAAGAAAGGGAACGAGAATATCCGCATAGCGTGTCAGCGAACTCTCCTTGCCAACCAGTTGTTCATAGGAATGACTGAGTTCTGCCAAGGCGTCGAGATCCTCGCCGAGCCGCTTTTGCATTAATTCGGTGCTGGCGATAACGTCGATCGGATCCTGCGCGCCCGCCCACAGCGCACCAAGGGCACTGCCTGCATAGACGTCGTAAAAGCGAATTCGTCGCACAGCCGAATCGGCTTGTTCATCGTAATTCGCACGCGCCTGTCGTACTTCGGGCTCCAGTGCCGTAATTCGCTCGCCAACACTGGTCATTTGTTGTTGCAATAGGCGTGTGCCCGCTGTCGGATCGTTAATGTCCTGCACGAAGTATGCGAAAACGCCGGAAAGGTGGGCTGCGGCCGGCAATGCCAGAAACAGCAACAACATTCCGAGTGCGCGAGAAGAATTCATTTGTCCCCGGTACCGATGGCTCTTTGACTCGCGAGCCCTCCTCCGATCAATGCCAGCACCGGGCCCGTGAACAGTACGACCCCGATGACCAGCATCGGCGAAGTCAATTGTCCGGACATGAACGGCACGAGTGCCGCGATCGCCCTCTGAATGACTTCGCCAAGGTAAAGGAACACGGCGCCGGCGAGAATCGAGGAAAACAGGCCGAGCAGGAATGCCTCGATCAGGAATTGGCCGCGAATACCCCAGGGCGTGACGCCGACCCAGCGTTGAATCTGAATCTCGACCTCGCGATTCAGCACGGCAAGTTGCATCGCCGTCAGACTCATCAACAGGGCGGCAACGAAAAATCCCACAATCAGGACAACGCCGCCTTTTTGTAATCCGTTCGAGATGCGATACAGCGTTGTCGCGAATCCCTGACCCCAGATGACCTCGCCGACTCCGTCGAGCGAGCGAATCTCCTCGACCACTCCCGCACCCTGTTCGGGGTCGGCCAGCTCGACGGACAAGCTGTCAGCGAATGCGTCGACCGGCAGCGCATTCATCAATGTCTCCTGCCCGAACACCGGTGCGAGTTGTGCGAATACTGCCTCGCCGTTCAGTACCTCGACACCTCGAACGCCGGTCACAGACTGTAGAGACTCCCGTAAGGTCTCCGCTGCCGTCCCTTCGGCGGCGAAAACGCGCACCTGAACCTGTCGCTCGAGCAGCGTTGCCACCTGCGTCAGATTTGCGTTGAGCCAGAGGAATCCGCCGAACAACAACAAGGTCAGGGTCAACAACACGACCGTAGCAAGGCTGGCCCAGGTGTTTCTGGCAATGCCCTCGCGCGCTTCGCGCAAGCGATAATAGAATTGCCACCAGTTCATGATTCGCCCGCCCAGTAGCCGCCGGTGGCATCGCTGATGACGCGGCCGTCCTCGAGTCGCACTACCCTTCTCCCCAACCGGTTTACGACCGCGACATTGTGCGTGGCAAACATGACGGTCGCCTGTTGTTCTCGATGAACCTTGTCGAGAATCTCGATGACGCGATCGGTATTCTCCGGGTCGAGATCGCCTGTGGGCTCGTCCGCAATAATCAATTTCGGCCGATTGATCAATGCTCGCCCCACCGCTACGCGCTGTTGCTCTCCACCGGACAGCTCGCCCGGAAGACGGTGACCCTTTTCCCCGAGGCCGACAAGTTCCAGAATTTTGAGCGTGCGACGGCGCACCTCGGCCGGTGGCGTCGCGAGCACTTCGGCGCCGTAGGCGATGTTCTCGAAGGCGGTCTTCTTTTCAAGGAGGCGAAAGGTCTGGAAGATGATTCCCATCGAGCGTCGCAGCCGGCTGCCTGGTACTACGGACACGTCGTTGCCGCCCACAAAAACCCGTCCCGAATCGGCAAGCTCCTCCCTGTACAGAAGTTTTAACAGCGTTGTCTTGCCCATCCCGGAAGCCCCGACAAGAAATACCCACTCGCCGGACGCTACGTTCAGCGTCAGTCCATCGAGCGCCGCATGCTCGGCCTGCTGATAATTCCTGGACACGTTTTCGAGAGCGATGTCTATCTCAGGACCTCCGGCTTCTTGCGAACAATACGAAACCCAGGAACCATACCGCCAGGATCAGTACATAAAGTAAATTGCGCTGCTTCGGTGGTGGCTCGATCACGACAGGTTCCTCGATGGTGACCGGTTCCTCGATGACTTCCTCAACGATCGGTTGAGCCTCGAGATAGGCCCACATCGCCGCATCCCCTTCGCCGCGCAGGAAGGATCGACTGACTACACGCCCCTGCCACTGCAACAAATCGGTGGGTCCGTTCGCGACTCGTCCATGCGAATCCATTTCCAGCGTCATGCCGCCCACAGTAATGAAATAGGCGCTGCCATGATGTCCGACACGCGTTTCGACACGATTCACCTCGCCGGTACCACCGGTCTTCAGTTCAAGCTTCGCGAGCAAGGCCAGACCCACGTCAGTATGTAATTGCGCCGCAATCAGACTCGCTGCCTCCGCCTTGCTCAGCGTGCGCTGCGCATCTTCGATCGTCAGCTGTCCCGCAAAGAAGAGACGATTGATGTCCGCGTAGGTCGCTTCCCCGTCCAGGGTATCGACCAGACCCTGATTCAGTGCCGCCTGTGCCAGTGCACCCGTGTCCGGCGTTTCTCCACCCGCACCCAGCTTTGCCGACAGGGCTGCCCATGTGGCCAGGTCTCTTTTTGAAAATGTTTGATCCGGTTCGAATACGGGCGTCTCGGGAATGATACCGGCCCCCACCAGCACAACGATGTCGAATCGGGACTCAGAAAACTCGATATCCGGAAACTGGCTGGCTTCATTCTTTATGTGTGCGATAGCGATATCCGATGCGAGGCAGCACGCGACCATGAGTACGATCCACGAAATTTTCCCGGCGCTAAAAATCATTCAATCTCCCCTTCTTTCATTCCCATTACTTTCCTGATCGATTGTGTAGCCGACTCCCGTACTGCAGGGTCTTCGTCTACTTCTGCCGCACGCAGTCCGGCTATCTGGGCACGCGCCGGCGGACCAATTTCTCCAAGTGCTACGGCAGCGGCTTTTCTGACGGCGGCGTGATCGTCATTCAGATTCTGTGCAACGGCCGTTACAGTCGCGGCCGGCGCGCCGTCACCGAATTGTCCGAGAGCGAGCGTGGCGATACCGCGAACCTGCCATTCTTCATCGCGCAGCGCCTCGGTCAACGGGGCTAACGCCTCTGGCCGCCCGGCACCGACCACACCGAGGGCACGTACCGATGCCCAGCGCACGGTCCAGCCGGTCTTCATCAATACTTCTTCTATAGCCGGCCCCACATCGATGACCTGGCAGACCGGTTCGTCGTCGGATTCGCCAGTAGCGGACCAGGTCGCCGCCCTGCCTAACGCCGGCAATGCACTTTCGGCAGCGCTGCCCATTTGCTCGAGCGCAAATGCGGCGGCCTCGCAGACGCGGGAATCCCGGTCACGTAAGGAAACTGCCAGGGCGTTTGCGGTTGCATCGAGATGTGTCGTATCGCCTACGGCCCCAAGGGCCCGCGCGGCAGACCAGCGCACGACCCAGTCCTTATCACTCAATGCTGACACAAGTTCCGGCGTCGCGGCTGCCGCAGTCGGTCCCATCGCCCACAGGGATCGGGCGCTCGCCCAGCGCACCTGTATGGTTGGATCTTCGAGCATAGCTGCGAGCGCAGGTACCGCTTCGCTTGCGTCCGGCCCGATTCTCCCAAGGGCACGCGCTGCTCCCCAGCGCACCGCAACTCGTTGATCCTGCAAAGCGGCAATCAACACGGGTATCGCCGGTTTTCCGATATTCGACAACGCCTCGACCACCTGTTCCGCAACTCCCCAGTCGCGATCCCGCAAAGCCTCTGCCAATGCCGGCAAGGCATCACTGGCATCCTCACCCAGTGCGCCGATGGCATGAGCTGCGGCTGCGCGCAGGGCCCAGTCCTCCGCTACCAATGCTTCAACAAGCTCCGGCAATGCCTGCAGACTGTCCGGGGCAAGTCCGGACAGTGCGAGCGCCGCCGAGGTTCGAATATCCGTCGATTCACTGCTGAGCGCCTCGCGAATTGCCGGCACGGCGAGACTTGCAGTTGGCCGCAGTCCTTCAAACGACAAGGCAGCCTGCCTGCGCACCACCCAGTCGCCGTCTTTGAGTGCGATCGCGAATCCCAGAACTGCTTCTTCGGAACCGCGACCAACCGACGCGAGCGCGCTGACGACTGCGCGGCGCACCTGCCTGTCGACATCGCCAAGGCTGCGAACCAGAGCCGGAATAGCAGCGCCGCCATCGTCTCCGCACTCAGCAATTCTCTGCGCTGCATGTTGACGCGATGTTGCCAGTGGATGGCCCAGTCCGGCGATCAGCCTGTCGGTGCACTCTGCGGCCTGCGCAAGGGGAATGAACAGCAGGAGACCAAGGACCAAAAATAATGGTCGTACGTCTTTCAACGCCCCATTGCCTTCAACGCCGTGTCGAGGCGCGGGTACACCCGCCTGGCGTTGCCTTCGAAAACCTTTTGTCGATCTTCGTCGGAAAGTTGGAGGGCATCGACATAGCGCTTGGTGTCATCGAAATTGTGGCCGGTCTCGGGATCGATGCCCTTAACCGCCCCAAACATTTCTGACGCAAAAAGGATGTTGTCGATATCAATCACGCGAAACAGCAAGTCGATCCCCGGCTGATGATAGACACAGGTATCGAAAAATACATTGCGCATTATGTGCTCTGTCAACGGCGGCTTCTTCAGCATGTCGCCCAATCCACGGTAACGACCCCAGTGATAGGGTACGGCACCACCACCGTGCGGGATGATCAGCCTGATGTCCGGGAAGTCCGAAAAAAGGTCGCCCTGGAGGAACTGCATAAATGCCGTCGTGTCCGCATTGATGTAGTGCGCCCCGGTCGCATGAAAATTTGCGTTGCATGAGCCGGACACGTGAATCATTGCCGGCACGTCGAGCTCCACCATTTTTTCGAAGAAGGGATACCAGGCTTTGTGTGTGAGGGGCGGCCCGTTCCAGTGTCCGCCGGACGGGTCGGGATTCAGGTTGCAGCCGACGCAGCCCAGCTCCGTGACGCAGCGCTCCAGCTCTTCGATTGAATTTTTTATTGACACGCCGACAGACTGCGGCAATTGGCACACGCCAATGAAGTTATCAGGAAACAGTTGAGTGACTCGATGGATCAGATCGTTGTTGATTTTCGTCCATATCTTCGAGACCGCTTCGTCACCGATGTGATGGGCCATCGCCGAAGCCTTCGGCGAGAAGATAGTCATATCAGCGCCCCGATCCTTCAGAGCTTTCAGCTGATTCTGTTCGATCGTCTCGCGGATTTCATCATCACTGATGTCCGCGAGCTTTGCCGCTGCCCGGGTCGGATCCTCGAAATTGGCGATCTGTGCGTCCCGGTACGTCTGCAAAGCCGACGGCGCGGTCGTGTAATGGCCGTGGCAATCGATAATCATCTACCAACTCTCCGCAATCACTCCCAGGGCAGGAGCGAAACGTGAATAACTTCCTTTGCTTCACCGACAGATTTTATTGCCCGGTCCGTCTCTTCGAGACCCATGCGGTGAGTCGTGATCAGGTCCAGAGGAAACCTGTCCGATGAAAGCTGTTTCAAAGCCAGCTCACAGGAAAGAAAGTTATGGCCGCGCGCGCACTTCACTGTGACATATTTATTCGTCAGTTTGCCGATCGGAAAATCCGGAAACTTCGCCACCTCTCCCTGAACGAGAATGGTTCCACCTTTGCGAACAAGGGCATCAATTCCCAACAGAACCGGAGACAGTCCGCCGCCCGCGGTACAGTCAAGCGCTACGTCCACGCCTGCGCCGCCGCTTAACGCCAGAATCCTCTCGAGTGCATCTTCTTCCTCCACGTTGATCGCGTAATCGGCACCGAGCTTCAACGCGACGTCAAGACGCACTTTGTCCTTCGTCGTACCTGTCACTATGATCAGGGATGCACCGGCTTGCCGGCAGGCCACGACCTGGGAAAGCCCCTGCTGGCCCGGTCCCTGTATCAGGACGCTGGAATCGTAACCGACACCACAATCGAACAAAGCCCATTGAATTCCGTTCGCCATCGGCGTAACGACACCCGCCAGTTCCGGCGTGATGCTGTCAGGAACCTTATGAAGAACCGCGTTCCAGGGCAGGTACATGTACTGTGCGAATCCACCCCACAGATGCGGCGCGCGTTCGGCCGACGTATAACCATAGCGAAGTGCGTCGGGATTCTTGCGCCAATCCGTCCCATTACACAGTCGATACTCGCCCTTGTGACACCATTCGCAGGCGAAGCACGGCACATAATGCTCGACGAATACGAGGTCGCCTTCCCTGACCTTTTTACGTTCCTGAAACTGGCGGCCCGCCTTGGCGATGTATCCGATGTTCTCGTGACCCATGATAACGGGATCATCGATTGGCGGTTTCGCATAAAACTTTACGTCGGTACCGCAGATTCCGGCAACTTCCATTTTTAGAAGCGCGCTGTCTTCTGGCACCTCCGGCATTGGATACTCGCGAAATTCTGTTTGGTGGGCTCCGGTTCGAACTGCTGCGACAACTTGTTGTGCCACCGGTTTCTCCTGATTGGTATTTCGATTTATCGTATCGACTGTAGCAGCACGCAGTTAGCTGATCCAGTGCCGAAAGATTTTTGCATCAGCTAGTGAGTGCTTTTGTTACAGTTGAATCGGTTTCATTATGACACGCAGATATTTCGACAATAAAAGAGATTTCAAGTGAACGAAATACTCGCAATGGCGCAACTGGCCGGCGTGTTTCTATTCCTTGGGGGAGCTCTGTTTCGTCGACTTATATGGAACGCTTTATCTGCAGACGTCGATGAAAATCTGAACTTCGCAGTCGAGCAGCGAAGCAAATGGCTGATGATTTCAGGCGCAACGATATTTCTTGTTGCAACCCTCTCCGGAATGCGGGCGGGCTGGATCAGCATATTGCCAGCCGCCCTGGCACCGGTTTTCGTCGCCGCGTTCCTGGCCAGTGAGGCCAGAGATTCACGGGTGTTGCGATATCTGACTACACTCGCAGGTCTGATCATCATCGGCTCGCTGACGGCAGCATCTCATGCCGCCGACGAACCTGGCTTGTTGCCGATCGTCAGCAGCTTTGTGCACTGGCTTGCCGTACTGGCCTGGGGAGGCTGTCTGATCTACATCGCCCTTTTGCCCTGGCGCGCGATCTACCAGGCATCTGAACAAGACAGTACAAACATCGGTCATATCGTCGCGCGTTACGCGAATCTTGAAATTATTGCACTCGGCCTTGCCCTTCTGAGCGGCGGCCTGCTGGCATTCATTCACGTCCACAACCCGGATGCAATGAGCACGACGGATTATGGACAGATCGTCACGCTCAAAGGGGCGATGATCGCGGTACTGCTGATTACCGTGACTATTAATCTGCTGAAGCTTACGCAGTCGACAATAAGTCGTTTTCGCGCAGTTGCAGCCATCGAAACGATTCTGCTTGCCGGGCTGATTGTCAGCTCCGGCATGCTGGTGTCACGCGAGCCCCCGGGTGTCGCGCCTTTCGTCAATCCGCAGTCCTGGCAAATGTCCGCCGGAGAGACGGCTCTGACAATTGCTTTGCAACCGGTTTCGGGTAGCTCGACTCAGGTCCGGATCGAAATATCTTCTGCCTCGCCTGATTATCGCTTCCCCGAAGGTACGCTGGCATATTTTGATATTTACACGCCGGAGCGCAATGCCGGTGCTTATGACATCGAGGCCGTGCCTATCGGCCCGTCCGGTTTCCTCGGCGAGACCATTCTTGCGATACCGGGCGAATGGCGATTCGAGCTGCACATCGAGGCCGCAGACGGGACTGTGAGTAGCGGCGAGTCCATTCTTCGGCTGCCGGCGCTGCCGCTGAAGGAAGACCTGAAACCCTTCCTGAGTCTTTCCGCGATCAGCTTTTCCATGCCGGGTCTGATCACTTTTGTCGTCGGCATTCTGCTGCTGCTAAGCGCCGCCTGGCTACTGCGTCAATGCCGGCATGGAAAAGCGCCGGCCTGGATCATGCCGCCAGGCATGGCCAGCATGGCGTTCGGCGCTTACCTGGCATTGTCCGTCACCTTCGTAAAGACCTACCCATCGACTTTCTGGAACAACCCTGAACCGTATACGACGGAGAACATTTATGAGGGAGATAATATTTACCGCGCACAGTGCGCAGAGTGCCATGGTCTTGCGGGAAAAGGCGACGGGCCCTGGGCGATAGAGGAGCGCGGCTCGATACCGGACCTGTCGGCGCCCCATATGGACATACACACCGATGGGGAAATTTTCTGGTGGATCACCAAGGGTATCCCTTCATTAGACCAGCCGGCGCTGGGCGAGGAACTTTCAGAAAGCGAACGCTGGACCGTGATCAACTACGTCCGAAGCCTGCGGCACGGTGTTCCGCCTGAATAGACCTATTGCGGGATTTGTCTTTTTCTGCCGCGTAAGGAAATGACGGCAACCGTGATCAGGTTAAGAATCAATAGCAGCGCACCAAAAAAAGTCTCGAGCGGAATAGCCGCAATCTGACTTTGACTGTCCCATTGGCTCGCGTAGGGAGCGGCATAGTTCCCGTCGATTGCCCAGGCGTCGCCCAAAAGCAGCAGGCTCATCGCGATCAATAAGAACTTGTACATATGGTTTCTTTGCATACTAATCAGGCAGGATTATCACAACGAATGGTATGCTATTTGACTGAGCAAATTCAGGTTTAAGATGTTGCGAGTCATTCGCCGAACAAAATTCTTGTGCTGCATTAGTTTGGGCTTAGCAATGGGCCCGCTGCAGGTTGACGCAACAGATGGCCAGCCCATCCTTGATCTCGGCATCGTCAGCTGGCTCGAGTACCAGAAGAAACAGCTGCTCGTCGAAGTCACCGAAATCACGATTCACGACCACGCTATCAATGCCGCCAAGGTTTCTGTCAGCATTTACGAGGCTGTCATTTTCGAGAACCAGGACGACACAAATCACCGTCTGGTGTTTCTACCCGACGTAGATAACCTGATGGAAAATGCATATACCTCCGCAGTCATTCGGGCCAGCGAGCGCTGGGGTGCCGAGTTCCATGCATTCGGCATATTTCCCTACCATTGCACCATCCATCCCGAGGAACGCGGCCGGATCAGGGTTACGCTCTAGCGGGAAAGTACAGAAAGCCGAACAGACCTATAGTCCCAACGCCGAGAAACATCCAGCTAATGTCCTGGCGCTGGCCGCTCTCGGTATCGTTGCTGCTTCGCCGACGAAGCTCCGCCCTCGCGAACTGAATCAATTCGTCCGATTCTGCCTCTGAGAAGTACTGACCGCGAGTCTCACTGGCGATGAATTTGAGTATGTCCGCCCGCAGCGGAATCATCACCTTTTGCCCGTCAATTTCGATGTGCTGATTGCTACACTGTCCGGCGTCCGTTCCCGTAATCGGCGTATCGTCGGGATTACCGATGCCGACGGCGAGCACACTGATATTCGCATTTCTCAAGTCCTGAATCGGCCGTTGCAGCCTGCGTTGATAATCTCCGTCGAAATGACCATCGCTCAGGAGAATGATCTGCCGAACCTCCCCGAAAATTTCCGGGAGTCGCTGCTTTTTCTGTGCGACGACGGACAGCGCATTGGCGAGGTCAGTCTGTGTGGCCTCGAGCGTAAGGCCGATGTACAAGCCGTTTTCGATAACCTCGTCGAGATATTTGCGGTCGTCCGTTAGTGATGTGATCGGAAACGCGAATCGATCGAATGCGATGATCCCGGACCGCGCTTCGGGAATAGCGCCAAGTGTTTCACCCATGATTCGTTTAGCACGGTCAAGAAATGTTGGCTCCGCGCAGGAATGCCGCGCCTGCATGCTTCGCGATACGTCCGTCAGAAAAAGGTAACTACCTCCTACGTCGTAGGCGACGTATGGCCGCGCCCCAACAGCCGTCAATGCAAAGATGAAGGCACATATCGACGTGGTTTTTGCCAGGAATGAAAACTTATGTGCCGGCTTACTCTTGTATACAGAGGCAATTTCCCTGCTCTGCCGTTCCGATCGTCGCAACACCATGATCAGCGGAATCAGAATCAGGAGTATCAGAAACGCTTCGGCAAATTCAAAATTCATGCTCTTCCTGATACGCCAGACGGGTGTGGTGCAAACCGCTTTCCAGAACCCAAAGCACGAATACCGAGAATATGACAAGCGCCAGCGCCATTATCCAGCGAAGATCCGTGACGAAAACGTTTTCGCCAGTGGAGTATTGCGGTGATTCCTCGAGTTCGGCGACGAGTCGGTAGGCACCGCTCATCTCTTCTTCGGAGTCTGCACGGAATATTCTGAAGCCGGGGTCGCCGGAAAAATCTTGAGATAGTTTGTCGACGATCGATTCGGAAATGCCCACGCCTATCGTATAAAGCCTGATGCCGTCTGCTCTGAGGCTTCTGATCGCAAGACCCATATTTTCCAGTTCGTCTTCAGCATCGGAGATATGAATGACAGCGCCACCGCTCGCACTACTGCGACTCCCGAAGACTTGCTTTGCCAGTCGAAGAGCCGCGTCTGTATTCGTCAGCGATGAAAATTTTCTCAACTGGGATGCCTCGCTGAGATTTTCGTCAAGAATCTCTTTGAATCGGTGTGTCGTTTCGACGGTCGGCCAACGCGCCAGGAATGGCTCCGTGCTGAAAAGGATCAGGCCGATTCGGGCGTCGGGAAATCTGTCGATGAACCTGTATACGGTCTCCCTCGCGACTTCGTACCGCGATTGCCGCGGGTCCCCGGAAGCTGCTTTTCCGTAAGCCGCCAGTCGCGCTTCCTTGTCCAGCAATTCCAGCGGACCCGACATCGAACGTGAAACGTCGATTGCGAGGATGAGATCCTTCCTCTGAGTCTGCACATCGCCGGAAAGGACAGGATTACTGGATTGAATCTGTGGACCGGCCCAGAGAAGACCGAGTGCGATGACCATCGCACCGTTGAGGATCGGGTAGTACAGCCTGTTTCGGTTTGCGGCCTCCTGTTTCTTCGATCCCAGATACTCGA
>Ga0255052_10000980_pt1 | contig 22145 bp, 20 predicted proteins | sample JV7_2_21_MG_FD_188632 | JGI IMG/M metagenome (GOLD analysis project Ga0255052, IMG submission 188632) | Seawater microbial communities from Jervis Inlet, British Columbia, Canada - JV7_2_21 | ecosystem: Environmental > Aquatic > Marine > Inlet | place: Canada: British Columbia | collected... | reverse complement strand
GCAAAGTCCTGGATGCCAAGACTCAGGCGGTTGAATCCGAGGCCTGCCAGTACCTGTATTGAGTTTGCATCGACGGTACGCGGATCGACCTCGATGGAAAACTCGTGCCGGTCACTGGTGTCCAGGCGAAATGCGCCGGCTAGATGAGTCATCAGATCGCATAACTGCTCGTTGCTCAGATAGGTCGGCGTGCCTCCACCGAAATGAAGTTGCTCGACGACCCGATCATCATCAAAAAGCGCTGCCTGTTGCTCGATTTCCCGATAGAGACATCCAACGTACTTGTCGACGCGTTCGGCATTACGCGTAACGATCTTGTTACAGGCGCAGTAATAGCAAAGCGATTCGCAGAACGGAATATGCACATACAGTGACAGCGGGCGCTCCGATTCGTTACTGAGGCTGGCCGCCTGCTCGTATTGCTCAACCGTGAAGCTCTCATCGAACTGCAGGGCTGTTGGATAGGACGTATATCTCGGACCTCGTCCGCCATAGCGTTCGATCAGTTCCGGGTCGAAACATACGTTTTGCGCAAGTGGCTCAGGCTGGCGAGGATCTGGTCTGCTCATAGTATGGATATGCTGTCGGAATCCGCTGTCAATGCAAATGGGTATTATCCACGATGCGCGATCGCCTGTCAGGCAGGTGAACGCTTCTGCAACAGCTGCACTCCCGCCATCCGTGGTGGTCGAGTACCTCCTGCTTTAGCTCGAAGTTCGACGAAATTCGGTGCCAAATCAACTAATTGCGAAGGCCGTGGCAAAGGTAGAGCGCAACGGTGAACAGGAGCATTGCGACCGCCTGGTGGCTTGCGGCGAGAAAAATGGGCACCACCAGCAGCAGTGTAGCGATGCCAAGGCCGACCTGCAGTACCGCCGTATGGAGGAGAGCGTTTACACCGCGCCGGATTCTGTCCGGCAGGTTCGCTTTTCTCAGCCTGATCCAGTAGGCAACGATCAGAACGAAGGTCGTAATGGCGAGTACGCGATGTTCGAATTGAACGGCCGCCATGTTGTCGAAGAAGTTCCTCCAGGCAGGCTCGAGGGCGAGGAAATCGGGCGGTATCCAGTAACCACCCATTTTCGGAAAGGTATTGTAGATTTTGCCGGCCTTGAGTCCGGCTACGAACGCGCCGGACATTATGGTCATGGTTAATAGCGCAGTTAATGCCAGTGTCTTGCCATACCATGGATGTCTTTGCGGCTCGCGCGACGGCAACAACAGGGTCAATGCCACCCAAAACATATACGCATATATAAGGAATGCCGCGAGCAGATGTGCAGCCAGGCGGTATTGGCTGACATTCGGGTTGTCGATAAGCCCACTCTTGACCATGTACCAGCCGAGCACGCCCTGCATGCCGCCAAGAACAAACATGAGCGTATATTTCGGGAATTCTCGTTTCTGTATGTAGCCTTTCCATACGAAGAACAGAAAGGGCGCGAGAAATACGATGCCGATTGTACGGCCGAGCAAGCGATGCAAATATTCCAACCAGAAGATCCCCTTGAAATCACTCACGTCCATGTGCGAATTCTCTTTCTGGAATTCCGGCGTCTGCTGATACATCTCGAATACCTGCTGCCATTCGTTGTCGCCGAGTGGCGGCAGCACACCGGTTACCGGACGCCAGTCGACCATCGACAGGCCCGAACCAGTCAGTCGCGTGACACCGCCGAGGACGACCATGGCAAAGACGAGTGCGCAGCAGACCAGAAGCCAGGTGGCGACAGAGCGGTTATTGTTGTTAACGATGTCGCTGATGGAGGGTGACCGTGTGCTTCGAAGTAAGGGCCGCAATTTTAGCAGGCCCTGACAGACGCACAAGCGAGTTTATTTACAAATAGTTTATTTACAGATAATCGAGTGGCAGTGCGGTCGTGTACTTGATGGTTTCCATGCTAAAGCTGGAACTGACGTCGAATAAGTCGACTTTGGCAATCATCTCCTTATACATCTCGTCATAACTTCGCATGTCGGGAATGACGGCGCGAATCAGGTAATCAACGTCACCACTCAAGCGGTGTACCTCCATAACGTTCGGCATGGCGGTAACCATGGCGTAAAAACCATCAAACCATTGCTGCGTATGTTCGTGCGTCCGGATCCCTGTAAAGACGGTGAGATCGAGTCCCAGTTTTTCCTGATCGAGCAGAGTCACCCGTGCGCTGATGACGCCGTCATCCTCCAGGGCCTGGATGCGGCGCCAGCAGGCTGATTTCGAAAGACCGATTCCATCTGCAATGTCGCCGACCGTCATCGTGGCGTCCTTTTGCAGGGCCCCGAGAATGGCTCTGTCTTTTCTGTCCATGCCGCCCTCCAAGCGTGGATACACTGTGCGGCAGATGGTCGATGAATATGACAGAAAAAGCAAAATTATCTCGAATACGGGTAATAATTTAGAACAAAACGCTGATTTTTCGTATTAGATAGGAATATTTTTGAACCCTGTTTCGCGCCGATTCAGGTAATCTATTAGCAAAGCTGTAGGAGCCAAAAGCGGCCAATCGGGTTCTGCAAAGGAGGCACAGGCATTAACAGACGCGCCATTTTCATGACGCTTTGTGCGGCGTTCATACCGTATTCGTTCTATGTCTATACACAAGGCACCGAGGCTTCGCACATCAGGGCGATGACCGAAGAAGCCCGCTACGGCCAGCAATTGTTCCAGGAATTTAACTGCATAGCCTGTCATCAGTTCTATGGTCTTGGTGGCTACATGGGCCCCGACCTGACCAACGTCATTTCTTCCAGAGGCCCTGCTTATGCCCGTGCGTTTCTCGTGAGCGGGACGCAGAGAATGCCGAATTTCAATCTCAACGAGCCCGAGCTGGACGCATTAGTCGCGTATCTCGAATTCGTTGATACGACCGGCAGATACCCCGCTGATGATTACCAGATCAATTGGTACGGGACAGTTGTGCAGAGCAATGAGTGACCATGATGAATGACAATCGAGACACGATCGGGCTGCAATTCCTGCGGCTCGGCATGCTGGCGCTGGCGGCCGGCATGTTTTTCGGTGTCATTGGCGGGTTCCAGTTTCTGTTTCCCGAATTCCTGAGGGAACTGCTGTTCACGAAAACCAGGCCCTTGCATGTGTCGTTGGTAGTTTCCTGGATATTTCTTGCGGCCATTGGCGGCATCTATTACTACCTTGTAAATCAGTGCAAGCTGAAACTGTTCTCGCCCCGCGCGGCTAACTGGCACTTCTGGATTTTTGTTGTCACCGGCCTGGCCATCCTCGCCAGTTACTTTGCCGGTAAATTCGGCGGCAGAGAGTATTTCGAATTTCCGGCAGTCCTGAGCATTCCCATTTTCCTGTCCTGGATAATTTTTGGCGTTAATTATTTCAAGACGGTATTCAAGAGCAGTGAGTCGTGGCCCGTGTATTACTGGATGTGGGGCACGGGCATCATTTTCTTTTTTATTACGTTTTCCGAAGCTTATCTCTGGTTGATACCTTATTTCAGGGAGTCAATGGTTCGGGAAATCACGGTGCAGTGGAAGTCCTACGGCGCGTTAACCGGCTCCTGGAACATGCTGGTTTATGGCACGGCCATCTTTGTGGCGAGCAGGATCAGCGAAAACCCGCAGATAGCTCGGTCAAGAATGGCGTACGGCCTGTATTTCCTCGGCCTGTTCAACCTGATGTTCGGCTGGGCCCACCACGTATACCTGGTGCCGTCGGCGCCATGGCTGCGGATACTTGCCTATGCCGTCAGCATGACCGAACTCCTGGTGCTGGGCAAAATTCTGTGGGACTGGCGTGCGTCGCTTGCGAGTTATCAGATTCACAAGCACTGCAATGCCTACCGGTTCCTGTTTGCAGCGGACATCTGGATTTTTATCAATCTGATTCTAGCTCTGGTCATTTCCGTGCCAGCCTGGAATCTTTATACGCACGGTACGCACATTACGGTCGCCCATGCGATGGGCAGCACCATCGGAATCAATACGATGATCCTGCTGGCGTCGGTCTTTTTTGTTATCCGCGAAGAACTGCCGGTCGAAGTGCACTCCGGCTGTTCGAAACAGGTGACATTTGGCTACTGGATGGCGAACGTATCTCTGGCCGTATTCTTTGTATCGTTGATACTCGCCGGCCTGGGTAAAGGCTTCTATGGTGGCGGATCTTTCCAGGAAATGATGCTGAGCATCTGGCCGTTCCTGCTGGTATTCGCCGTTTCGGGCGTAACGTTGATGCTGGGGATCTGGATCGTTCTGTTTTCCGCGGTTCACCTGATCAACCTGCGTTTGTCTCCTGCCAGCCGCGGTGCCTTCGCCGCGGAATACTGATATTTCAGCCCGGTCTTTGCATAAGGTGCACGCAAGCGCATTTCCCAATCCTGGGTGGTGGGCGGGCATCAGTCTCGCGGTACTCGTTTCACTGTTGGCCGGCTTTGCAGCACAGTTGATTGGTGAGTCCGTGCTGGGTTTTGCGAAAAGCCCGATCAGCGCGATCATGATGGCGATCATCATCGGCATGATCATTGCGAATACGGTCAGGCTCCCTGGCGCATTCATGGATGGCCTGCGTTACTGCGCGAGTACGATTCTCAGGATCGGCATCATGTTCCTCGGCATTCGCCTCAGTTTGCTGGGCGCCGGTCTTTTCACCCTGGTTGCGTTGCCGTTTGTCATATTTGCCATCGTCATCGGACTGACAACGGTTAGTTTCCTGGGGCGTCATTTGGGTTTGTCGCGACAGCTCAGCGGACTGATTGCGGTCGGTACGAGTATCTGCGGTTGCACGGCAATTGTTGCAACAGCACCGCTGATAAAAGCGAACGAAGCTGAAGTCAGTTATTCGATCGCGTGTATCACGGTGTTCGGCCTTGCCGCGATGTTCTTCTATCCGGTTCTTGCGCATTACATTTTTGTTCAGCAACCGGCGCTTGCCGGCCTGTTTTTGGGAACGTCAATTCATGAAACGGCCCAGGTCGTCGGTGCGGGGCTGATGTACGAGGCCCAATACAGCGCACCGGTCGCGCTCGATATTGCGACCGTGACCAAACTGGTTCGAAACCTTTGCATGATTGCCGTCATTCCCATTGTCGGGATCCTCTACGGTACAGAGCGTTCAGACACCGTCGAAGGCGAAAGACCAAAATGGTTCACGATGGTGCCGTGGTTCATCATTGGCTTCACGTTGATGTCTGCATTACGTACCGCAGGCGATCTTGGTGAACGGCCATTCGGTTTCCTTGAACCGTCACAGTGGAGTATCACGATCGACACACTCCGTGCCGTGGCCGAACGTTGCCTGTTGATCGCCATGGCAGCCATAGGGCTTACATCGACGTTGGCGGGGATCAGGCAGATTGGCCCCCGGCCGTTCGTTCTCGGGCTTTTTGCTGCCTTATTGATCGGTGGCGTCAGCCTCGGGCTGATATCCGCGTTCGCAGGCAGGATAATTCTTGCGGTCGGTCTCTGATCAACGGGCGATTCCGAAGCAAGCAGAGTTTCGAAACCACCTTGGACGCCATGCAGCCGTGATACGCTTCGTTTTCTAGCCGAAGCACAGCGACAAGGATACTTTGGTGCGGTTGAAAAACTGCTACAACACCGAGGACTTTCGGAAGCTCGCCAAAAGACGCCTGCCGTCGCCGATCTTTCATTACATCGATGGCGGCGCAGATGACGAAGTCACGCTGCGGCGCAATTCCGAGTCGTTCAATACCTGTGATCTGGTGCCGAACGTGCTGGCCGGTCACGACAAAGTCGATACCACGGTAGAGGTTCTGGGTCAGCGGCTGAGCTTTCCGCTGTTCATGTCCCCCACCGCCATGCAGAGATTGTTTCATCATGAAGGTGAACGGGCGCTGGCGAACGCTGCGGACAAGCTCGGCACGATGTTCGGCGTATCGACCATCGGCACGCTCAGCATCGAGGAACTTGGTGCCTATACGGACGCACCGAAGTTTTTTCAGATCTATGTTCATCATGATCCAGCCATGACGACCGACCTGATCAGTCGATGCAAGGAGGCGAAGTTCGATGCGTTGGCCCTGACGGTCGACGCGATCGTTGCCGGCAATCGGGAACGGGACTATGTAACCGGTATGACGACGCCGCCGAAGCTGACGCCTCGAAGTCTGCTGAGCTTTGCATTACATCAGGGCTGGACCCTTAACTACCTGCTGCGGGAGCGATTTGAACTACCGAATATCGCGCAGTATTTAAAAGAGGGCTCCGCTGCGCATTCGTCGGTTTTGCAGTACCTGGATACTCATTTGAAGCGCTCGATCAACTGGGATGATGCTGCGCAAATGATCGAAGAGTGGGGTGGGCCGTTCGCCATCAAGGGAGTGATGTCGGTCGATGACGCAAGACGCTCAGTCGATGTAGGCGCCAGTGCAATCATGGTCTCCAACCACGGCGGACGGCAACTGGATGGCTCGAGGTCACCCTTTGATCAACTGGATGCGATCGTTGACGCGGTGGGCGGACAAATCGAGATCATTCTCGATGGCGGCGTACGGCGTGGTACCCATGTGCTGAAAGCGCTGGCCAAAGGTGCGACGGCGTGCTCAGGCGGGCGTTTGTATCTTTATGCACTGGCGGGTGCCGGCTCGGCCGGCGTCGAGCGTGCGATGTCTTTACTCAAGGCCGAGATCGAACGCGACATGATCCTGATGGGCTGTCGATCAATATCTGAATTAAGGCCGTCAATGCTGGCATCCCGTTCCTGAATCGAGCAGATCTCAGGCCGAGATCAACTTTGTACGACAATATCCTCGAGCTGCCTGCCGGTCATGCGCTTGTACAGGCGATAGGCTGGTACGATGATTTTCAGCGGGCCTTTAATTTGCATTTCTTCACGGAAGGCCGGGCGTAACAACAAATGCTGATAATACGACAGGAGATAAGGGTGCCGCGACAAGTCGTAGCGGAGGACTTTGAGCCGGTGAATCGTCGTAAACCAGGCAATATCCAGCACGGATATGCGATCTCCATGCAGCCACTCGCGGTTTTGCAGGCGGTCTTCGAGCCGCCTCAGTGCGTCGCGGTGCGCCGCGAATGACTGGATGAGTGTCTCAGGCGACAGGCCATTGTCCGCGGCGCTTTGCCACCAGGCGATTTCCATATCCCGGCTCAGGTCGGGAAGACCGTTTTTCCTGTATGCCTCCAATACCTTCCGGTTTTTCAGATACATTGCCTGAGGTGCCATGAACTTGACCGTCAACGCCCGTGTGCCGAGTCGGAGGCTGGACTGAAAGGCCAGTTCCTCTTTGACAGTGGCACGCGCGTCAGCATGCTCGGGAAAGAACGGTGCTTGTTCGGAGGGCAGCTTGTCGACCCGTTCCATGATGTCATTGCTTTCCACATGCACGACGCCGTCGTGCACGAGCACCGGCACCACGCCGCGTGGATTTATGCTCAGAAACCAGGGCGTAACATGCTGACGTTTCCGGAGGTCAACATGATGAGATTCCCAGGCTATGTTTTTCTCGTTCAGGAGAATGCGTACTCGCTGTGAGCACGAAGAAGCGTCGAAGTGAAGAAGGTGAACCCCCTGCCAGTTTTTGACTTCTTTGTTCGTGACCTGGGCGTCGTCCAGTTGCATGGAAACCCTTCCGGCGAGTTGTGATTTACGGAGTATACGCGCAGCGGAGACGCCTGTGCCACGCGTAGCGGATGTGGGGGAGAGTAATGCCAGGTCGTATCTGTGGCGTGTTTTGCCCTCAAATCCTGAGGCTTGATCAACCATATTCACAAAATGATCCAAACCTGCATGGCAAATAATGGGTTTGTGGGTGCGATTGCGGGTAAGATGTCGGCTGCTCGCGCGAGAGGCGGGCGATACTAAACGTCGGCTTCGGCTGGCGAGTTTCAATATGAGGTAGTTATGTCAGGCGAAAGAGTTGAAGGAACCGTCAAATGGTTCAACGACGACAAGGGATTCGGCTTTATTGAGCGCGAAGATGGCCCGGATGTTTTCGTGCATCACACCGCGATCCAGATGGAAGGATTCAAGTCACTGAAGGAAGGCCAAAAAGTCACGATGGAAGTGACTCAGGGACAGAAAGGACCACAGGCGGAAAACGTACTCTCCGCCTGAGTAGTTAGTCCGGCGCCGATCAGGAGTTTCGGCGAACAGAGGTCAGTCTAGATACGGCAGCGGCGGAGCATCGACCAAGGCCGGGAAAAAAGCCAGCCCGGTCGCTGTCAGAATAGCTTGCGATGTTTGTAAAAGTATTGCGCACGTGGTTCCCTGCGCGCGGGTTTTTTCTATAACGCTCCCGACCATTCTTATCATTTACAGGCCCCCCCACCTTTTTTTTGATGCCGTCGTTGCCGCAACGATTTGCGTGGTCTTGTGCGGATGCGAACAACCCGCAGAAGAGGCAGCATCGGCGTCGGGCATCAGCATGCCGGCTCCCGCCTTCGTTGGTACCGAGGTGTGTGCCGGTTGCCATGCAAAACAGTTCGCAGACTGGCAGGGCTCTCACCACGACCTTGCCATGCAGCACGCGAATCAGCACACGGTCCTGGGCGATTTTGACGGTAGCGAATTCAAGCACTTCGACGTAACGAGCACTTTCTTTCGCCGTGACGGCAAGTACTGGGTCCGCACTGACAATGCGGACGGTGAACTGGAGGACTTCGAAGTCAGGTATGTTTACGGGGTAACGCCACTGCAGCAGTATCTCGTCGAGTTTCCGGACGGCCGCCTGCAGGTCCTGGCGACTACCTGGGATGCGCGGCCGCACGACGAAGGCGGCCAGCGCTGGTTTCACATTTACGACGATGAATTGATAACGCATACCGATCAGCTGCACTGGACCAGACGCGAGCAAAACTGGAATTACATGTGTGCTGAATGTCACAGCACGAAACTCGAAAAAAATTACTCCAGGAGCACGGATTCGTTCGACACCACATGGTTCGAGATCAATGTCGCCTGCGAAGCGTGTCACGGACCCGGCTCGCAGCATATTGAGCTCGCAGAATCGGGGGTGCCCGACTCGGGTGCCGGCTTCGGTGTCGAGCTGGACGATGCCGGGACGGCTGTGTGGCAAATGAATGTCGCAACCGGGACTGCGGAGCGTAGTGAACTCCCAACAAGCCCGCTTGTGCAGCCGGAGGCCTGCGGACGCTGCCATTCGAGGCGAGGTGTGATAACACCGGACTATGAGTTTGGCAGGCCGCTGACCGACACACATTTGCCGTCTCTGCTCGATGAAGGCCTTTACTATCCCGACGGACAGATTCTGGAGGAGGTCTATGTCTATGCGTCGTTCCTGCAGAGCAAGATGTACCGGGCGGGTGTCACCTGCACCGATTGTCACGATCCGCACACGGCGAGACTCAAAACCACGGGAAAACACAGCAACGTTTGTGCGACCTGCCATTTGCCGGCGAAGTTCGACTCGCCCGACCACCATCATCACTCACAGAACGACGTCGAGTGTGTCGATTGCCACATGCCGTCAACTAATTACATGGTGGTCGATCCGCGGCGCGACCACAGCTTTCGCATACCGAGGCCCGAACTCACGATCAGCACAGGTTCACCGAACACGTGCACAAAGTGCCACAGCGACGAAGACGCTCGCTGGGCGGCAAATGCGGTAGATGCCTGGTATGGCGGGAAGGCAGACAAGGCAGCCCATTTCGCCGAAGCCATTCATGCCGGCAGGTTGGGCAGTCTGGGCGCCAACGCGCAATTGATCGGGGTCATCAACGACGAGGATCAGTCAGGCATTGTGAGGGCGACGGCACTGACGCTAATGGCTGCGCCTTTCGCCGACGATGTCGCGGCAGTCATAAGACGCGAATTATCCAATGGCGATCCATTAATCAGATTAGCTGCGCTACGCGCACTCGAAGGTGTTCTGCCGGAGTACCGTGCGCAGTGGGCTGCAGCACTGTTAGGTGACCCGATCAGGGCAGTCCGCATTCAAGCCGCGAGGACGCTCTCGCCGGCGCGCACCGCGTTGCGGCAGAAGGATCAGGAGCAATTCAGAAAGGCGGAACTGGAATACATCAATGCGCAACTTGCGATCGCCGAAAGACCAGAGTCACATATGAATCTCGGTAACGTGTATGCGGAGAGCGGAAACGCGGCAAAAGCTGAAGAATCCTATCTGCTTGCCCTGCAAATGGAGCCGCATGCCATCGGGGCGCGCGTAAATCTCGCCGACCTGTACCGGCAACACCGACGTGATGGCGATGCTGAACGATTGTTACGTGATGGAATTGCACTCGACGATCAAAGCGCGGTTTTGCACCATACGATGGGTCTTGTGCTAGTGCGAGCCAAAAAGCCGGAAGCAGCCTTGGTCGAACTTGCTCGCGCAGCGGATCTCGACACGGAAAACAGCCGATATGTCCATGTTTACGCGGTTGCGCTCAATTCACTCGGCGAGCCGCAAAAGGCCATCGAGGTGCTCGAGAAGGCTCGCGAGACTTTCCCGGCTGACTACGATATTTCCTGGGCGCTGGCAACCATGTATCGGGATGTGGGCAGAACGACAGATGCGAGAGCGGCGGCCGAACGCCTTGCGAGTCAGTTTCCGGACGATCAGAACATTCGCTCACTGCTTGAGTCCTTATAGGCCGGTTACCTCGGTCAATATGCGCGGAAATGCGATGACCCTTGCACAGCTGGAGCAAAAGTCTGGCATCAAGGTGCGAGCGAAAGGCACTATGAAGCGCCTGAAGCCAATGTCCGCTTTCTCCCGGCGACCTCAACTGATCGACGCAACCCTTTACCCTTAGAGAGTCCAGGCGGTCTTCACGCTCTCTGTGATATCTCCTCCGAAGGCTCCATTGAGAATCGTGCGGATGTCCGTCCAGATTTCATGGGCGACGGTCCTCAAGAAGCAGGGCTGTTACGAAGCTGATGGGGATGGCTGTCACGAACAGGCACAGCATGATGGTGAAGATTGTCATGTGATGTAGTTCCAGTGGTGGTGTTGCGGTGCGGCATTATATGGAACCTCCCATGGGGGAAGCCAATAGGGAGATGTACTAATATGCCATTCGTTCATCGGCATCGTTTCGTTTCTTGTGGGCGGTACTCCTGGACATTACTGCTCACCGCACCGCCCCAAAACCTGGGGTCCCATTGTGGTCGTAGATCATCCGCAAATAGAGTCAACGTAATGTCTGCATACATTCAATAGCGGCCGTTAGGATGGTGGAGTTCTCAGAAACTCACCTATGCAAGAATAAGGTAACGGGAAATTACAAATCGCGGCCTGCGCATTACAAATGCGCTGCTCAGCCACTGAGCTACTCCGGCCTTTCTTGTCCTTTTTCCAAGCTGCCTGGAACCCTTTCCGCATATAGCTTTCAAGGCGCCGTTGTTAACTGGAACCGACTACTCCGTCAAAAAGAAGTCTGAGGCCAACAATGAACAGGAGTGTGTAGACGAACCGAAAGAAGAATCTGTCGCTGACTCGTCTGTGCAGCCAGACACCGAGCCCGACCCCGATGGGTGCGAACGGTGACAGAACAAGTGACGTACTGAGATTGCTGATATCGAGCTGATCGAGCCAGGCATACGGAACAAGTTTTACGTAGTTGACGATCGCAAAGAAACCAACTGTTGTTCCGACGAACGCTGTTCGATCGAGTTTCCTTCGCAGTAAATACATGTTGAGCGGCGGGCCGCCCGCATGTGCGATGAAACTCGTAAAGCCTGCTGTTGCTCCGGCGATCGCCGCAACGACAGGAGGATGGGCAGGCTGTTCCTGCTTGCCCCTGGTTGTGAGATGAAACCAGTGATTCAGCGTAAAACTGATGGCGACGACGCCAAGCATGAGCCGAATAATTGCCGGGCTCATGTATTCAAACATCAGTGTGCCGATGCCGATGCCGAGCAGTGATGCCGGCACCAGAATGCGAAGTTCGGGCCAGACCCAGCGTCGCCGATATGCCCACACAGCGACCACATCCATCAGGCAAAGAATAGGTAGCAGGATTGCGGCAGCTTGCACGGGTGATACCACGAGCGCCATGAGTGGCACCGCGACTACACCGAGACCACCGCCAAAGCCACCCTTGGAAATGCCGAACATCACGACAGCCGGAATTGCCGCGACGTAGAACCAGGGATCGTCAATCATTGCGCGTTCTCCCGGTTACAATCTGCTGCGGAATTGATAGGCTGCATGCTGGTCTGGCAGTTGCTAGCAGAGAAAGTCTGAGAATCATCGGACAGAAATAACACGAAATTGCCGCCGAGGCCGAGTATGTGCCCGGGCATCCTTCCCAGGTGCTGCGCGGATCGACAATATTACAGGGGGAGGCCTATGGCGTCCGGTCGATATGCAGGTTTCAAGCCCGAGACCCTGGAATTCCTGCGAGAGCTCAAGAAAAACAACAATCGCGATTGGTTCAAGGAAAACAAATCACGATACGAGGAGCAGGTTCTGGATGTCGCGCTGCATTTCATTCAGTCGATGCAGGATCCACTCAAGGAAATTTCACCGCATTTCACGGCGATTCCCAAGCGCATGGGTGGTTCGCTGATGCGCGTATATCGCGACACGCGTTTCTCGAAGAACAAATTGCCATACAAGACAAATATTGGCATTCAGTTCCGTCACGAACAGGCGAAAAATGTACATTCACCCGGTTATTACGTGCATATAGAACCTGACGACGTATTCCTCGGTGCCGGGATGTGGATGCCTGAATCCGAGCCCCTGCTTGGGATCAGGCAGCGTATCGCCGACAAGCCGGCGGAGTGGCAGCGCGCAAAAGGGGACAAGACTTTTGTTCGGCACTTCAAACTCGGGGGAAGTTCGCTTACGCGACCACCACGAGGCTTTGATAAAGAGCATCCGATGATCGAAGATATCAAGCGAAAAAGTTTTATTGCAGTGAAGAATATGAATCTCGGTGATGTTTTGGATCCCCGATTTCAGCGCAAAGTGGAAACAGCCTTCAAAGCAGCGAAGCCATATATGGAGTTTCTCTGCGACGCTGTGCGTGTGCCGTTCTGACAGGGAAAATACTGTGACTCCTGAGAGTAGATGGTTCCTGGCACTGATGACGGCGAGCGCAATGGCACTAACGGCCTGTGACAGGGATGGCCCGGCCGTCGAGCAGACAGCGCTCTCGTCATCGGGCCCGCCGAAGACGGCAGAGCGACCGCTTCCCCCTGGCAGTTTCAATTCGAACTGGCTGACCCACGGTCGGACCTTTGGTGAGCAACGGTTCAGCCCCGGAGAGTTCGCAGCCTATGCTGCCGATAGCGGCGAGAGGTTATGGGCATTTCCGGCCCAAACCGGCGTCACGGCAGGGCCGGTAACCTACGCGATCGACGGAGAGCAATACGTTTCGGTTGCCGTTGGCTGGGGGACGATAACAGGTATTCTCGGTGGACCGGCCGTTGCTCCGCTGCAAATGAAAAACAGAAGCCGGGTGTTGACGTTCAGGCTTGGTGGTTCGGCGCAGTTACCGGTTCTACCCGACCCGGTGCCGATCCCGTTGCCGGACGTCCCCGAGCAGAGGGCGAGCGATAATACCGTCCTCGAAGGCCATCGTGTCTTTGCCCAAAGATGCCTGGTCTGTCATGGCTTTAGTGCTGTCAGTGGCGGCCTGGTATCGGATCTTCGTTACAGCGACAGGCAGGTGTATGCGCAATGGGACGCCATCGTTCTTGGCGGATCGCTATCCTCGAACGGTATGCCGCCTTTTGCCGGCGTGGTTACGCCGGCGCAAAGCCAGGCGATCAAAGCGTATATCATCGACCGTGCGCATGCTTTGCTGTCAGGTATGGACTGACGACATGTCATTCGCCGTTGCCGGAGCCGCCATATTATAGTGGTATTCCCTCTGTAATCTTGTGCGTCGTCGGTGCTAGAATCCGCGCGCCAATGCAAAGGAGCCCGAAGATTTCACCGCTATTGAATAAAACCCGCCGCGCTCTCGCTTCGTCTTTGGTCGCCTGACGGACTCCCGCCTTTCCTGAGGACTACTATGGCTGCTTTCGACGAACCTGCTTTTGACGACCACGAGCGCGTGATCTTTTGCCGTGATGCGGCAACAGGCCTGAAAGCAATCATCGCCATACATTCCACGGTGCTGGGCCCGGCCGCGGGAGGCTGCAGGCTCTGGAGTTACGAGTCGGACGATGCTGCGCTGCATGACGTGCTACGCCTGTCGCAGGGGATGAGCAACAAGAACGCCATGGCCGGCCTGAACTTCGGCGGCGGCAAGGCCGTAATTATCGAAACGCCGGACTTCGATGGTTCGGAGGCGCTTTACGAGAAATTTGGCGAATTCGTTGAAAAGCTGAACGGTGATTACATTACAGCTGAAGATGTCGGCATGAGCGTGTCGATCATGAAGGTCATTGCGCGACGAACGAGCCATGTGTTCGGGCTGCCTGCCAGGACCGGCCACGCAGGCGGCGATCCGTCGCCCAAGACTGCGTTCGGTGTGTTCAAGGGCATCGAAGCGGCTGTCGGGTTCAAGCTAGGACGAGATGAGCTAAGGGGTTTGACAGTCGCGGTCCAGGGCGTCGGCCATGTTGGTTACTACCTGTGCAAATATCTTTTCGAAGCCGGAGCGAAGCTAATCGTGTCCGATATGGATGAAAGCCGCGTGCAAAGGGTCTGCGAAGAATTTACTGCGACAGCGGTGCCGCTCGACGAAATTCTCTGTCAGGATGCTGATGTGCTCGCGCCATGTGCGCTCGGTGCCATTCTGGATGAGACATCGATTCCAACACTCAAGGTCAGCATTGTCGCGGGTGGTGCCAACAACCAGTTACAGACACCAGCCGACGGTCAACGGCTGGCCGATGCCGGCATTTTATATGCGCCGGACTACGTCATTAACGGTGGCGGCATCATCAATGTCGCGTGTGAGTATGCCGATGATGTCGACGATCCCGAAGTCTACGATCTTGTCGCGAAAATCGGCCCTCGCCTGACCAAAATATTTGAAGAAGCATCCACTTCCGGTGAGCCGACCAACGTTATCGCTGATGCACACGCTCGAGAGATTATTGCAGCCGCTGGTTAATCCGGAAACGCTTTCGTAACATTAATGGGGAATGTACCTTATTTCTTGGGGAGACAAAAAATAAGGTACATTCCCCATCAATGTTTCCCTCACTGCAGTTTTCTCAATTCGCTCAGCAGCAATTTCGGATCCGGGCGATCGATGACAGTGCGTGACACATCGGAAAACCGTATGATGCCTGCCGCATCGATAACCAGTGCCGTTGGCCAGACCGTGTCTTCACCGTATTCTTTACGGTGATCGCTGGGTACGGCGTCGGGCATAACCAGGCCCAATTGCTTCACTGCGTTGAGCTGATCGTCCAGCCAGAAGTCAAATTCGACTTCAAAAAACTCTGCAACGCGGCGAGTAGTCTCGAGTGGTTTTGGCGAGACGAAAATGAGCTTGGCGCCAAGATCCACGATGTCTTTATAGTGCCCGGTCAGGTCTGCGACCTGACTGGTGCAAAACGGACACCAGTTTCCCCGAACGAACAGCATTACGGTCGGAGACCCGATCAATTCTGTGGACCGGACCGGGTTGCCTTGCTCGTCGGCGGCCACGAAGTCCGGCAATGACTGGCCCGGCCGAAGGGCGGCAGGAACATTCGGCCCACGCTTCATCTTGAGGAACATCCAGACGACGGCGATAAGCAGAATGACCGCTGCGCCTATCATCCATTCGAGATTATCCGGCATGTCGGTCTCCCGAGAGCAGGTGCCCGTATCTGCGACGCTTTCCGTTAATATTCGGATATTTGCCGAGTATGCCGCGAGCGTGACTGCAGACACAAGGGCTGGGTGTAGACTCGCTGCGATATGTTGAGATAATTGTTTTTTTTAATTCGCGGGAGTCCGCATTGACCGAGAACCCGATCGTCTGGCGGCCGGACACGGAACGCCTGAAAAAAACGGCGATGTATCGCTTCATGAAAAAGCGGTCATTCGATGCATACGATGATCTGTATCAGTGGTCGATCAATCGACCAGCGGAATTCTGGCAGGCGCTGTGTGACTTTTGCGACGTACGCTTCAGCAAACCTGCCGACGAGGTGCTCATACAGCCCGGGGATATGACCACGGCCAAATGGTTCCCGGGCAGCGAGCTCAATTTTGCCGAACATCTCCTGCGTCACAGCGGCGACCGGGCGGCGATTGTTTTTCGCGGAGAAAACGGTGCGCGGAGCGAGCTGAGCTTCGAGGAGTTGAGGCAGTCCGTCGCGGGCATCGCTCACGCATTGCGGTCAGCCGGAGTTGTGAAAGGCGACCGTGTTGCCGGTTTTTTACCGAACTGTCCGGAGGCGATTATCGCGATGCTGGCGACAACCAGCATCGGTGCTATCTGGTCCTCATGTTCCCCCGACTTCGGTATTAATGGAATTGTGGATCGCTTCGGACAGATCAAGCCGAAAGTATTGTTTTGCGCAGACGGGTATTTTTACAACGGCAAGCGGCATGATTGCCTTGAATCAGTCAAAGGCGTTCTCGAAGCCATCGACAGCATTGAATGCACCGTAATCGCAACTTTTTCGAGCCAGGACTTCCGGATTGACGACATCCGTGCTGCAGTGCGCTGGCAGGATTTCGCCAGAAAAGACGGGACGCTCGAGTTTACCCAGGTCGAGTTCGATCACCCGCTTTACATCATGTATTCGTCCGGTACAACAGGTATCCCCAAATGCATCGTCCACGGTGTTGGCGGGACGCTTTTACAACACCTGAAAGAGCACGTGTTTCATCAGGACGTTGGGAGCGGTGATCGGCTGTTCTATTTCACGACTTGTGGCTGGATGATGTGGAACTGGCTCGTCAGCGGCCTCGCCTCGGGTGCGACGATCATTCTTTACGATGGATCACCGTTTTTCGATGACGGCCGGGTTCTCTGGAAGATGGCCGAAGATGAAAAACTGACTGTCTTCGGAACCAGCGCAAAATACATATCGGCACTGGAAAAAGCGGGCTTGCGGCCGAAGGACGAATTCAAACTACCGGCTTTGCGAGCCATTCTCTCGACCGGTTCGCCGCTGGCGCCCGAGAGCTTCGACTATGTCTATGACGCGATCTCCGAAGACGTCCAGCTCGCGTCAATCTCCGGCGGCACCGACATTATCAGTTGTTTTGCCACCGGCAATCCGATATTGCCGGTCCGGCGCGGTGAGCTGCAGTGCATTGCGCTCGCTATGGCGGTTGAAATTTTCGACGAAGGCGGTAAATCGATCACGAATGAAAACGGTGAACTGGTCTGCACAAGGGCGTTTCCCTCGATGCCGGTCGGGTTCTGGAACGATCCCGATAACGCGAAATATCACGCCGCGTACTTCGAGCGATTCCCCGGCGTATGGGCGCATGGGGACTATGCGGAAATCACGAACAGGGGTGGCATGCTTATACATGGCCGCTCGGACGCTGTCCTGAACCCGGGCGGGGTTCGTATCGGGACGTCGGAAATTTACCGGCAGGTAGAGAAGCTCGATGAAATTCTGGAGAGCATAGCCATCGGTCAGAACTGGGATGATGACGTACGCGTCGTCCTTTTTGTGGTCTTCCGGGACGGCATTGAACTCGATGATGATTTAAAGCAAAAAATTCGTAAAGTCATTCGGGACAATACAACGCCGCGTCACGTTCCTGCCAAAATCATTGCGGTGCCGGAGATTCCGCGGACAATCAGCGGTAAGATTGTGGAGCTTGCGGTTCGATCTGCTGTACACGGAGAGGAAGTGAAGAATACGGACGCGCTGGCGAACCCCGGAGCGCTGGAACATTTTCGCGATCTGGCCGAACTGGCAGTGGAATGATGACCTCGGACCAGACAGGCTACGAAGAAACCGCGGGTGTCGCGGTCGCAAGTGGAAAAGTCCTGCCCGAATGGATCGACGTTAACGGCCATATGAACGCTGCTTACTATGTGTTCGCGTTCGATCAAGGGTTACAAGCGCTCTGGGACCAGCTGCGTATGACACCTGAATATGTCAAGATCAGCAATTGTTCGACGTTCGCAGCCGAATGCCACATCACCTATCAAATGGAACTCAAGGAAGAGGCGCCGTTTCTCGTCACGTCTCAGATCCTGGCTTACGATGAGAAACGCATCCACCAGTTTCAGCGTATGTATCACGCGGACAAACACTACCTGGCTGCAACGGCCGAGTGGATGGCCCTGCACGTCGATCTGAACGGCCGGCGAGTAACGCCATGGCCTCAATCCATATTGTCGGCGCTGCAGGAATTTACAGAGCGTCAGGGCGTCTTGCCCAAGCCGCCCGAGGTCGGCCAGGAAATCAAACTCAATAATCCAGTGTTCGTAGGCGTAGACCGGTGACGAAGTATCTGTTGGCAATTGACCAGGGCACGAGTAGCAGTCGCGCATTGATCTTCGACAGCACGGCTGCCGTCGTCGCCAGTGCCCAACAGGAATTTCCCCAGGAATATCCACAGCCGGGCTGGGTGGAGCACGACCCCGAAGAAATATGGGGCTCGGTGCTCAGCGTCACCAAAAAGTCTCTGCAAGAGAGCGGCGCAAGCCTGGATCAGATCGCCGCCATCGGAATCACCAACCAGCGTGAGACAACGCTGGTATGGCATCGCGATACCGGTGAGTGTGTGCACAGGGCCATCGTCTGGCAGGATCGGCGAACCGCCGACTACTGCCGGAAACTCAGAGACAAGGGTGTGGAAGAAACCGTTATTGCCAAAACGGGATTGCGCCTCGATCCGTATTTCTCGGCGACCAAGCTCGCCTGGATTCTGGATAAGGTACCGAATGCGCGCCAGATGGCAATAGACGGAAAGCTTGCGTTCGGCACCGTCGATTCTTTTCTTCTCTGGCGCCTGACCGGCGGCCTCGTACATGCGACTGATGCGACCAACGCGTCGCGCACGATGCTATTCAATATTCACACGCAGGATTGGGACGATGAGTTGCTTGGACTCTTTGACATTCCTGACTCGATGTTGCCACGAGTCCAGGACAGCGCAGCGGAATACGGCTCGACAGATGCGGCCGTGCTCGGCGCCGCGATACCGGTGTGCGGAATTGCCGGTGATCAACAAGCAGCGTTAATAGGGCAGGCCGGTTTTGAGACTGGTATAACCAAGAGCACATACGGTACTGGTTGCTTTGTAATCGCGAACACCGGTGAGGCAGCGCTTCAGTCGAGGAACAAATTGTTGACGACGGTCGCATACCGGCTGAACGGCAAAGTCACATACGGCATAGAGGGCAGCATTTTTGTTGCCGGATCGGCGATACAGTGGTTGCGGGACCAGATCAAGATTATCGACTCGGCGGGAGTTTCGGCTGCCATCGCCGAAGAGACCGGAATCGTGGAGAACGTGCACGTCGTGCCGGCGTTTGCCGGTCTCGGGGCACCGTACTGGGACCCGGATGCGCGCGGCGCGATCCTCGGCCTGTCCCGAGACAGCGGTATCAGCGAAATCGTGACGGCTACACTGCAGGCCGTGGCCTATCAAACGAAGGACCTGATCAACGCGATGGCGGACGACGGCATTCAACCAAACATCATAAGAGTCGACGGCGGCATGGTTGGCAACGACTGGTTCCTGCAATTTCTGTCGGACATTCTGAATCTGACCGTCGAGCGCCCGAAAAATGTCGAGTCAACTGTGCTTGGCGCAGCTTATCTGGCGGGACTTACGAGTGGCATATTCGCATCGACCGAAGCCCTGCAAAATCTCTGGCGGCGGGAGGCGTTGTTCAAGCCTGATATGAAGGACACACAACGGGATCGCCTGTACCAAGGCTGGCTTGACGCCGTAGCGCGTGTAAAGACGTAAGCCGAAAAAAAGGACGGATCCACCCCTGTTTCATGAAGCCGGTACCACGATCAATAAGGACACGGATTGCGATGCTTGCCTCAGAGACACGCCGCAAGTACGTCCATGTAGGCTCGGGGCCCGCGTCCCTGCGGGCCACGGTCTCTGAGGCAAGCATCGCAATCCATGTCCGCCGAATAAGTCAGTGCCCGGCACCATTTTCGGTTAAAGCCGGTACACTTCGAATCAAAGGAGATAACAACGATGCCGACTGTGCCAATTGAAGAACTGGGCCAGTACATCAACAAGCCGACTGATCCGTCTGACTGGGTATTGATCGACCAGGACAGGATCAATCGTTTTGCGGATGCGACGCTCGACCACCAATTCATCCACATCGATGAGGAAAAAGCGGCACAAACGCCGTTCGGCGCAACCATTGCGCATGGCTATCTGAGCATGTCGCTGATTTCGCACTTCCTGTCGGAGTGCTCCGTAGTACCCGACAACGCGGTGATGGTTCTCAATTACGGCTCCGACAAAGTGCGCTTTCTGCAGCCCGTATTAGTTAACAGCGAAGTCCGTGGCAGGGTAACCTTTAAGGAAGTGTATGAAAAAACCCCGGGGCGGCTACTGGCAAAAAACGAAATCGTGGTTGAAATCAAGGGCGAAGACAAACCGGCGCTCGTCGCAGAAATTCTTAGCATGTTCATCGTTCAGTAAGCTGAAACATTTTTTGAGGAATTAACAAAATGACTATTCGATTCGACGATCAGGTCGTGATCGTTACGGGTTCGGGCAATGGCCTGGGAAAATCTCATGTACTGGAATTCGCGCGGCGGGGCGCGCGTATCGTTGTTAATGATCTGGGTGGCGCCCGTGACGGCTCCGGTGGCTCGAGCGAAGCGGCACAGGCCGTGGTCGAAGAAATCGTCGGCAGCGGGGGTGAGGCGATCGCGAACGGCGCGAATGTCGCCGAGTATGATGAGGTCGAGGCGATGGTGGGCCAGGCAATCGACAAGTGGGGCAGGGTGGATGTGCTGGTCAACAATGCCGGCATCCTGAGAGACAAGACCTTTGCCAAAATGGACCTTGCGGATTTTCAGATAGTCATGGACGTTCATCTGAAAGGCTCGGTCAATTGCACCAAGGCCGTATGGGAGCACATGCGAGGGCGGCAATATGGCCGCATCGTTATGACGACCTCGTCCACCGGCCTTTACGGTAACTTCGGCCAGTCCAACTACGGAGCGGCCAAGATGGCGCTGGTTGGCCTGATGAACACGCTGGGCCTGGAGGGTCACAAATACGGTATCAAGGTCAACGCCTTGTCGCCGATTGCAGCGACGAGAATGACGGAGGACGTGATACCGGAGAAATTACTGGAATTATTGGACCCTGAGGCGGTGACGTCGGCCGTGATTTTCATGTGCAGCGAAGATGCGCCATCCCGGCAAATTATCGCCGCGGGTGCCGGCGGCTTTGCAAAGGTAACGATTCAGGAAACGCCCGGCATATTTCTGAAACCCGATAGCCTGAATGCCGAAAACGTCGCTGCGGGCTGGGACAGGATTGCGGAGACGGAAGGCATGCGGGAGTTGCAGTATGGCGGCGAGCAGACCGAGAAATTTCTCACCGAAGCAGCAAGAGAGCTCGGCATAAAACTTTGATAAGCCGCAAGGCGCAACACAGGAGTAAATCGTGAAAGAAGCGGTCATTGTATCTACGGCACGCACAGCGATCGGAAAAGCATACAGAGGAGCCTTCAACAACACTGAAGCGCCGACACTGGGTGCGCACGCCATTCGCGAGGCCGTCAGGCGCGCTGGTGTCGAGGCCGATGAGATCGATGACGTCATTATGGGCTGCGCAATGCAGCAGGGCTCGAGCGGGCAGAACGTTGCACGCCAATCTCTGCTTGCGGCCGGTCTGCCCGTAACCGTCGCCGGCATGTCTGTTGACCGGCAGTGTTCGTCGGGAATGATGGCAATCGCCATCGCCGCAAAACAGGTCCTCGAAGACAACATGCCGATCGTTGTCGGTGGTGGCCTCGAATCGATCAGTCTCGTACAAAACGAACACTACAACCGGTACCGGGCGACGGATCCCAACGCACTTGAAGCGGCACCCGACATTTATATGACAATGCTGGAGACGGCCGAAGTCGTCGCAAAACGTTACGGCATCAGCCGTGAGCAACAGGACGAGTTTGGACTGCAAAGTCAGCAGCGGACGGCAGCGGCGCAGGAAACGGGCGCATTCGACGACGAGATTGTACCGATTACAGTAAGCAAGGGCGTCATGGACAAGGAGACGAAAGAAATCAGTTTTCACGAAGTAACGCTCGAGAAAGACGAAGGCAACCGGCCTGACACGACGCTTGAAGGATTGAGTGGTCTC
>Ga0255052_10000977_pt1 | contig 22176 bp, 11 predicted proteins | sample JV7_2_21_MG_FD_188632 | JGI IMG/M metagenome (GOLD analysis project Ga0255052, IMG submission 188632) | Seawater microbial communities from Jervis Inlet, British Columbia, Canada - JV7_2_21 | ecosystem: Environmental > Aquatic > Marine > Inlet | place: Canada: British Columbia | collected... | reverse complement strand
CCGACGCCGTGACGCCGCGCTGCGTCGCAGGCAGTCGGAGCCATATGCGTTCGGCTTACTGGCCCGGGCGCTGGGTTCCGGAAGTAACGATGCCTCGTACAAGGCGTTACTGGTTTGGATTGAACGACTGGCGCCGGGCATAGACACACGCAGCTTCGCATCCAGCTTCGGCGATGAGTCACTTGGTGTCGCTATCGACTCACTGAGTTCAGCGATTCACTCCAAAGCGGACCAAGCGGTCGACCTGGCAGCACTGCGAACCGGGCTCGCCTCGGCGCGCAAGCGTTACCTGGAGGGGACATCGAGACGATGGCAGGCGTCATTGCCGCCATTGAATCCGTAGTTCAGCTGGCTAGTTACCAGTCCTTCAACGGGAAACTCAATGGGGTCTTCGGCGGCCACGTCAAGCTCGCATCTTCAATCTTGGCCGAGAAGTTGGGCGTCACTTCGAGGTCCCAGGGTGACCCGCATTGACACCAATGTGCGATTTGCCACAAAACCATGGGGCCAAAGTAGTGCTCGTCAATCTCCGCAGCCGCGCGATTGGCTGCGTCCCGGCGCCCAATCCACGCATTGATGAGGGTGTCGAAGAAGCCGACAGGCGCATGTTCGTCGTAGGTGTCGATCAGTGGGGCAAGTCGGTCCTGGTCCCCGCGATGCGCCGCTACCATCATGTGAAAAGCATTCGCCAGCCCAGTCACCTGAATTTGGCTTTCAATTGTCTGTACCGCCTCATCGTGCAGGTCATTCGCAATCAGCGCCTGCAAGTGTGTCATGGTCAGCCAGAGGCCGGGCGCGGTCTCCGAGCCTTCGCGTGTAAGACGAAGCGCCTCGACGGGGTCTCCCGCCCACAATTTGGCCCTGGAATAGTTGAACCAGGACAGGGTCCGAAGCGGATCACAGGCAAGGACTGATTCAGAAAACTCATAATACTCGGCACTGTAGCCGAGCACGTTGGCAATGGTCGGTGTCCAGTTGCCGTCCTGGCACCCCGGCTCTGCCAGCGCTTTCTCCATGCGGCCAGAGAGGCCTCGCCAATTGCCACTTAGAAATGCCAGATCCAGTTCGGCGAGGTAACGTTGTCGTGCCGTCGGGGCGTAACTCGTTGCCGCCTGATAATCAGTCAGTGCCGATTGGTAGGCATCCGCAAGAGTTTCTGTCGTTACACCTTCGCCAGGCTCGCCAGCTACAGAGCCATTCAGCAAATGAATGTAAAGGTCAGAGTGGTTTGCATAGACCTCCCAGTATTCGGGCACGAGGTCCATGACCTGTTCGAAATAGTCGTTTGCCTGCCGCAGCCCCTCAATCTGGTCCATCTCCCCATGAGCACGGTCGTAAAAATCCAGACCCCTTTGATAAAGCGTAAATGCCTCGACGTTCCTGAGGCCCGCCTGGCGCATGATTTCGCGCTTGCGTTCGTCGAGCACGATATCCAAAGCAACGGCGATCTTTTCGGCGATGTTCTCCTGCACGGAGATCATATCTGCCGACGTGCTGTCATAGCTATCGGACCAGAGATGAAAGCCATCGTCGGCGCGAATCAGCTGAGCGGTGACGCGCAACCGTTCGCCCGACCTGCGTACCGAACCTTCCACAATGTGCTGCACGCCCAGCGTGGCCGCGATTTCCTGAACAGGGATGTCATGACCCTTGAATGAAAATGCCGACGTACGGGCAGTCACGAGTAGTTCGGGAAGTTGTGCAAGTGAATTCAGAATTTCCTCGGTCAGGCCGTCGGCAAAATACTCGTCATCGGGCCCGCTGCTCATGGCAACGAACGGCAGTACTGCGACGGACTTGTCCACCTTCGGGGGGGCGGGCTCTGGTTCTGTTTCTACGCTAGCGGTGTCCGTCACAGATGCTGTCGCGGGCTGGGAGTCATTCGTGCCGGTGAACTTATCCCAGGCGAACCAGGTAACAGCAATCAGTAGAACAACAATGATTGTGCGGTCAAGTTTGCGCCCCGTCTGCGGCGTAATGGAGGCGCTGCGATCGACTTCTTTTTCTCGTTTGATACCCTCGGGCGTCAACTCGAACGCCCAGGCGAATATCAACACGATGGGAAGCCCGAGCAGCAGCACGACTACGACGCTCTTGAGAACCCAGTCCGGCGCCCCGAAATTCTCGAACGCAAACTCGGCAATCTGGGCCAGAACCCAACTCACGACAACGTAGGCAATCGCGACGCGTATGACATTGCGTCGACCCAATTCAGCGACAAAAGACATTTGTTGTTTTTGTTGGTCTCGCCAGAAAGGGCAGAGTATAGCCGCAATCGGCGCGCAGCTCAGTATTGTGATGCCCGGTGTCTTCGCCGACTGACCCGGACTCAGGTACAATCTCGCTCCCTACACCTGTAGCTCAGCCCACAATCAGGCAACGCAATGATCAAAAAAATACTCAAATGGACCGGCTTGTCATTACTAGCTTTTGTCGTCTTCGGCGGCGCGTTTGCGGCGCACGAGTGGTACGCCGACAAACCGTTTATGTTTCGAGCCTATCTGGATCGCCAAATGCTCAAGATAGCTTTCGAGGATCCTGAAACACTGACCTCGCTGGGCTTTCTTGAGTCAATGGGCATCAACGGCCACAACGCACATCTTGACGATGCACATCCGGACAGGACCGATGAGTTTTTCGCCGAGATGAAAGCATTCGGTGAGGGCCTGCATCAGTACGACGACGAAGACCTCGATTACGATCAGCGGCTCACCAAGGAAGTTGTTCTGTATCTAACCAACATCATTTCCGATGCAGAGCCGTTTCGCTATCACACGTATCCGGCCAATCAGATGTTCGGAATACAGAGCGCCTTTCCGAGCTTCATGGACTCGAGCCACCAGGTCCACTCAGTCGAGGATGCGGAACATTATCTTTCGAGAATGGCTGAGCTCCCTCGCAAGCACGAGCAGTACCTTCTGGGCCTGAAGATTCGAGAAAACAATGAAATCATCCCGCCACGATTCGTCGTCGACCGCGTTCTGGAACAAATGCGCGATTTCATCGATACGCCCGCGAACGAGAATATTCTTTACACGTCACTAGCCGACAAGCTTGCTGAAGCCGAAGATATCGATGAGGAACAATCTGCTGACATTTTGCAGCGGGTTGAGGCGTCAATCACTGATAACGTCTACCCGGCTTACGAGTCGTTCATTTACTACTTCAGCGAACTGGAATCGAAAGCGGGCGATGAGCATGGCTATTGGCACTTACCAAACGGTGACGCTGCCTACAAACTCGCGCTGCGACTGTTTACGACCACGGACTACACGGCCGATGAGATTCACGAGATCGGGCTTGCAGAGGTGGATCGCATTCAAGCGGAGATGATGGAGATCTTCGCAGCCGAAGGCGTTGATGTATCACAGGGCTATACGCTGGCGATGGAGGAGTACTCGTCGCGGCCCGAGTTCTATTACGAGGATAGCGACGAAGGGCGAGAGCAGATACTCGAGGATTACCAGACGATTCTCGACGAATTCGACGCCGGGCTTGATGCTGCTTTTAACATTCGTCCCAAGGCAGGTATGGAGGTTGTGCGCGTTCCGCAGTTTAAGGAGGAGACTTCTCCTGGCGCCTACTACCAGCAGCCAGCTATCGACGGATCTCGGCCCGGGCGTTTTTTCGCCAACCTTTACGATATCAAGGCGACGCCGAAGTTCGGAATGCGGACACTCGCTGTGCATGAGGGTATTCCGGGACACCATTTCCAGATTGCGATCGCGATGGAGCTGGAGGGCATGCCGCTAATTCGCCGTTTCGCACCCTTCACTGCCTATACGGAAGGATGGGCGCTTTACGCTGAGCGAGTTGCCTGGGAGCAGGGCCTGCTGCCTACGCCGGCTGATAACATCGGCCGCCTCGGTGCTGAGCTGTTTCGGGCGGTACGCCTCGTTGTTGATACGGGCATTCACAATCAACATTGGACGCGAGAGGAGGCCATCAGTTACATGGCTGTGAATACCGGTATGGCGGAAAGTGACGTCGTTGCTGAAATCGAGCGCTACATTGTCATGCCCGGACAGGCAACGGCCTACAAGGTGGGCATGATGAAGTTTCTGGAACTCCGCCAGCGATCGATGGACGCGCTGGGTGACAAATTCGACCTTCGCGAGTTTCACGATGTGATTCTGAAAAATGGCGCCGTGCCGCTCGATATTCTCGAGCGCATCGTCGATAACTACATAGAGGAGACTCAGGCGCTTTAGTCTCTGGTATTATTCGCGGCCCATACTCAAGCGCCCGTAGCTCAGCTGGATAGAGTACTGCCCTCCGAAGGCAGGGGTCACAGGTTCGAATCCTGTCGGGCGCGCCAGTAAACAAAATTGGGCCCCTTGTGGGCCCGATTTTATTTACTGGCGTGTTCCGCCCAAGGAGGCGGACGTTGTTCGACAAAACGCGTTAGCGTTTTGGACACCGAAGGCGCCCTTTAGGGTGAAGATCGCCCCAAGGCGATCTGAATCAATCCTGTCGGGCGCGCCATATTTTTCGAAAGGTTAGGAGAACATTCCTCCGGCGGGACATAATTTGAATGGGCAGTTAAGTCCACGGTAAGTCCAAATGGACGTGAGGTTTCGTCACGTTCTCATCGCCTTGCGTGAATCAGAAATATTTCCTAGGTTGCGCGAGGTAGAGGCCGCTGGGAGATATCTACGGCCGCGTGTCATCGGACCGCAAGCACCGGTTCACAAATTGTATTGACCACACATTGTCATTTACGCAAATTTCACACAGCGAAGATCCAAGCTGAGAGCTGCCAGAGCAAACTGCCTATATAGTTGCCAGGCAATCTTTCACAGGTAGCCCACGCTTCTGCCCCGCAAATATTCGCCGCACTATGGTAATTGCTTGTATTCGACTAACCAGCTACTGCCTTGACGGGACAGCGGTCCCAAGAACGCGGCGACGTGCCTTCGAACCAGGTGGTCGGAGGTTCGAATCCTTCCGGGCGCGCCAATCTTTTCAAATGGTTACGCCGCTTTCGCTATCATGCGAATGGCGGCGGTGCCCATTTGGTGCCCAAACTGTGCCCATTTCCGATTTGGTGAGATGCGAGTGCTGGCCCTTTTTCGCTGCCCAGGGTGAGTGGCGGCTTTTCCCAAAACCAGCCGCGCGAGCGTCTGATTTCCTTGCAAGGCGCCAGGTTTCTGAATGCGATCAGTCGTTCATACGGGGTCCGACCCTGCAGCGCCCCGTGAGGACGATGACAATTGTAGTAGTCCTCCCATCTGACCAGTTCTTCCTTGTCCGGGAGCCGGAAAGGATCGCAAACAAGCATCTGCGAGGAAGTCGTCGGCTGTTGAATCAGTTGCTGCAAGATTATGGAAATAATCGCAAAATCTGCCTCGCAGAAATCTTATGTTCACCACACCACCGAAGTCTGCGAGCGTAGTCCCACTTTTGCCTATTAATTCAATGACCTGGCATGCGCGCTTCGAGTACCTGCTGACAAAAAAACGTGTTGTTGCAGACTGTCGATGGGCGCAATCTTTCCTTGCTGCGCTGGGTCGGTAAACATAATGCGGTACATCATCTTGAAATTCCCTGAGATAGCCTGATATCAGTGCGCTAACAAGTCAATCGTAACGAACACTTGCGAGACGCAGCTCGTAAACTTAAATTGATTTCCACAATCAAATTACTAACGGCAAACCCATCGAAAGGTGGGGACGCAAAACCACCGATCTAAGGATTCACGTCTAGGACAGCGGGGTTGCTAGTTTGTACGAGCCATCAGAGCTTGCAGCAGCGTCTGTGCGAGCGTTTAAAGCATGGCTGACGAAGCAGCAGCATAGCCACCGTTGTTCGAGAATTCCTCAGATCCCGACTGGGAGAGAACAACAGTGAATCAGCATCACTGCACACATCACTTGATAAGAGCATTTCTGTCAAAAGGCCTGCTTGCCTTTGTATTAATCGCTGCGCTCAGCGCATGTGGGGAAACTGACCCATCAGCCGATGATTCTCTTTCGGGAGCGCCTCTCCTGGAGGGAGTGGCCGTTGAGATTGGGGATGAATGGCTTTATCGAAAAGGCACCTCGGCGGCACCCTCTGACTGGATAACCGCTGGCTTTGACGCCACGAGCTGGCTACGGGGAAATACAGGCTTAGGGTATGGGGACGGCGATGACGAGACGACTCTGGCTGACATGTCAGGGAATTACTTGACTGTCTATACTCGAAAAGCTCTTAACTACGATGGCAGCTTTAATATCAATAGCCTGATGCTCGAGATTGGCTATGACGATGGATTTGTCGCTTACATTAATGGTCAGGAAGTCGCTCGCGATAACATGCCGGCCGGCCAGCCCTCGTTCGATACGCAGGCGATTACTGCTATCGAACCCACTACAAACTTTTATGACTTGAGCGGCTTCATAAGTCTGATCGGGAATGGGAATAATGTTCTTGCGATTGAAGTTCACAATGCCTCGATAACAAGCTCAGACCTTTCGTTTCTGCCGCGACTGCGGGTCAATATGGACGAGTCACAGTCGCCCGTCGTCGCCATTACCAGCGGTAGTGGTTCTTATGTCGCTGGCGAAACGGTGACCTTTGTTGGAACGGCGACCGATGTTGAGGACGGCACAATCACAGGTTTCCTCGAGTGGAGTTCGAGCATTGACGGCTCGATTCCTGGCAGCGGTGGCACGGTAAGCACGAATTCGCTGTCGCCCGGTACCCATACGATCATGGCCTCCGTGACCGACTCTGACGGTAACAGCAGTTCAGACACGATTTCGACGACCATTTCGCTAACCCCATCGGCGCCACAGCCACCTGTCGTCACCATTACGAATGGTGCTGGTACCTATAGCGTGGGCGACACGGTGTTCTTAACCGGAACAGCCACCGATGCCGAGGATGGCACTATCACGGGTAATCTCACTTGGAGTTCGAACCTTGACGGTTCGATTCCCGGTAGCGGCGGATCGGTGAGCACGAGCACGCTGTCGCTCGGTACACATACGATCACGGCCTCCGTGACCGACTCTGACGGTAACAGCGATTCGGATACGATTTCCGTGACGGTCGAAACTCCGGTCAACAATCCACCGCTCGTCACCGTTACCGGTGGTGCTGGTACTTATAACCACGGCAACACAGTGATCTTGACCGGAACGGCAACTGACGTCGAGGATGGCACGATCACGGGTAGCCTGGCTTGGAGTTCGAGTATGGACGGTTCGATCCCGGGGAACGGTGGCAGAGTGAGCACGAATACATTGTCGCTCGGTACCCATACGATCACGGCCTCCGTGATCGACTCTGACGGTAACAGCGATTCGGACTCGATTTCCGTCACGATGTCCGAGAGTGGCGGCAACGACACCACTTTGACCGATTGTTCGCCCAATGCCGAGACCTATCAGACAACCCTGAACGTCCCGGCGGACTTCGCTAGCATTGGCGATGCGCTCAGAAACGCCCGGAACGCGGGTCAACTGGATGTCAAAATCATTGTCGCACCGGGAAGTTACGGGAGTTTGAGTGGTGACCTGGGCGCATTCGACCGGGCGCTTGTCATTGCTTCGGAACCCTACAAGGCGCAGATCGACAGCATCAATCTTTCCGGCGGTGATATTGCCCAAAATATCACGTTCGAAGGATTCGAATTCGGCGCTACCGGATCAGCCAGCGTTATCAAACTCGACGGCGGTAGAACGACCAACCAGAACGTTCACCATGTTGTTTTCAGGAACAACGTAATACGCGATCCCGGCAGCAACGATGCAGTCAAGGTCAATGCCGGGGCGCACCACATTACGTTCGAGAGAAATATTATCTACAACAACAAGGACGATAATATGGACCTCAACAGCGTGGCCGACGTCTTCGTCCACGACAATATATTCTTTGCCGAAAGCGGCGATAGAAACCTGCTGGTGATCAAGGATTCGACACCGATCGGCGACCCCGATTTTTACCGGGGAACAAAAAATGTCTCGGTCAAGAGAAACATCTTCCTGAATTACCGGGGCGGTAATAACTCGGCGATGATTTATCTCGGTGAAGATGGCGACAAGGATGTACATGTCGTTCAAAACGCGGTCATCGAGAACAACCTGTTTATCGGCAACGGTGACCTGACCGGACTGGCCGCACCGATCGCGATGCGGGGCGTGCGCGACATAACGATTCGCAACAATACCTTCAACGGACAGTTTTCCAACACCCGAAGCTGGGCCTTTTTGGCCTGGGCAATCACAGGCGTAGGCGGTCGTTTCAATACGGAAGATCTGTACATCTACAATAACGTCTGGGCCAACAACGAGAATGTCGGCGTGGCCCGGTTTTCGCTTTCGGACGACGTTGATACTGGTGATTTCCTGATCGACCACAACCTGTACTGGAACAACGGCAGCAGCATTCCCCAGTCCGGCCAGGGGGTGATCAACTACACGGAAGATGTCAACCGCGTAGAGCAGGACCCCCGCTTGCCCGACGTGCCGTCGACAATTGCGCTACCGACCTGGAATAGCTCCCAGGGGAGTTTCGCCGACGGCTCGCGCACCGTTTGCGAGGCATTCGACAGGCTGGTGCAGGCTTATGGCCAGCCCGCGGCAGGCTCCCCGGTCGTGGACGCGGGCGTACTTAACGTATCCTACAAGAGCGGAGACCTGTCATCGTCTAACGACGTGACCATCGATATGCTCGGTAATCCGCGTACGAATGCGCCCGACCTTGGTGCGGTGGAACTGGACTGAGTGCTGCACGGTTGTGATGAGTTCTGCATCTGCAATGGACGTCGCGCCGTTTAGTTTAAAATAATTCAGTTACTTACACTCGAAATAGCGTACTCCGAAGGCAGGGGTCACAGGTTCGAACCTGAGGTTCGACAAACGCGAAGCGTTTGGACGCACGAAGTGCGCCCCGAAGGGGTGAGGGAGCGTAGCGACCGAATCAATCCTGTCGGGCGCGCCATTTTTTTCAATGAGTTAGGACAGTATTCCTCGGACGGGATACGTTTCGAGTGGGCAGTTAAGTCCACGGTAAGTCCAAACAGACGTGATATTTTGCCGCAACCCCGTCGCCTTTACGGAATCAGAGGTATTCCTCAGGTTGCGCGAGATAACGGTCTTGAATGTTCACCCGCAGCCGCGTCTTACTCAATTGTGATCGCCGATTCTGACAGTGCAACAACTGCACATTGTTAGTTACGCAATAATCACGCAGCGAGCGCACAAGCAGAGAGCTGCCCGCGTAGACCGCCTATATAGTTGCCAGGCATTCCTTCACAGATAGCCCACGCTTCTCATTGGCGACCGACATCAAAGTCTATTTCTGCGATCCTCAGCAACCGTGGCAACGTGGATCGAATGAAAACACGAACGGCTAACTAAGGCAGTACTTCCCGAAAGGAATGGACCTCTCCAACGTTCATCAAAACCGGCTGAATGCTGTTACAAGAGAACTTAACGAACGACCCAGAGAAACGTTACAATTTTTTTCACCAGCAGAGAAGTTTGCTGAATGTGTCGCGTCGATCGATTGAGATCGCAACCCAAAGCACACGTTCGAGAATCACTCCACGCTGAATAGCAAGTCGAAATCTGAATTATGGCGCAGCTGCATTTCTTCGTTCGGATGTTTGTGTCTGGTATCACGAGTTCTATGCTGACGTCACCCTGCGAGGCTGATTGAACCTTTCTGCCCTTAACTGGTACTTACCGTTATGGCAGCGCGAGACAGCACGTCTATCCGGACGTCGCAGGCACATCCGCTGTCGAGGGAACTATCATGAAATCAAGAATTTGTAGGGCATTATTCACATTTACTTTCATTACGCTTCTAGCGGGTTGTGGAGGCGGTGGTGGGGGCGGTGGGGGCGTCGCGCCGCCACCACCGCCCCCACCACCGCCTCCGATGTCAGCCGCAGGGGTCTGGATCGGTTCGGCCGTGACCCCGGATGTTCCGGACGTTGTAACAGGCTTCGAGTTCAATGACGCTGATGGCTTTGTCATAGGCAATGCACCGTTCACTGCGACCTTCCAGGGCGGGATCACCGAGACCCGGGGTGTCGGGGCTTTGTACGCAGACGGCGCATTTTCATGGCACGTTGCCACTGCCGGAGCATCCATAGACTTCGCGACGCCGGGAAGCACGATGTCGTTTTCCACTCGGACGGTTACGGCGGGCGATAACGCGACCATCCAGGTATTGGACGAAAACGGCGTCGAGATCTCTTTGACCGCTGTGCCCGACGCATTTACGGTTATCAACATCGTGCGGGATCCTGGTGCCGGCGAGTCGCTCATCGGCTCTGTTGTTATCACCGTAAATACCGGTGAAATTGTTATTGACGCGTTTACGTTCGGCTATCCGAGTACTGCGTCTGCTGACGACCTCGCCTGCCTGTTTGCACCAAACGACGAATTCGTCTGCATTGTCACCGATACGGTTACCGATGCTTTCCTTGCGGGTGCAAACGGGACTTTCCAGGTTAACGGAGACCAGGTCAGCGGCGCCGGCAACCTTCATGCCGCTCCCGGGGAAACACTCGCGGACGGCTCGACAGTCGCGCCGCTAACGATCAGCGCCGGAACGGTCGCCGAAGGCAACTCGCTCGATGTGACTGTTGATAGTGCCGGGGTGTCCATCACTGTGACCTCTGTATTTGATGCGTCCTACGATCGCGGTGCTGACCTGGCAACTGTTGCAGCGATGTATCCGACGTTCGACATTTTCGGTGACATGTCTTCGTTCGATATCGATGCAACTGGCGTTATCAGCGGTCAATCGGCTACGGGCTGTGTACTGAGCGGCCAGGTATCGGTAATCGACGCGGCGGCGAATGCGTATGACATCAACCTGGTTGCAGATGCCGCCACATGCGGTGCACTCGGCGGAAATTACGACGGGCTGGGGTCAAGTCAGGACCAGGCCGCAATGGATGATTCATTTATTTTCGCCGTTTTCGTTGACGGTCAGCTAATGATCGCCGGCGTGGCAGTTAAATGACGGCCGATTAAGGTGCTCAGGTGATTGAAAGCGTTGCAGACTCCTGCAACGCTTTCTTTCTTTCTTTCTTTCTTTCTTTAGAAGTGAATTCTTCTGTCTTCTACTAAAGACTCGGATGTCTGCTCCTGGCCGAAAGCGGCTGTTCAGATTCCTCAAATTTGCTTGAAAACAATGACCGCTATTGGGGAAAGCGGTCATTCGCGTATCAATGCTTAGTTACATCAAGACTCCCTAAACACGCATATGTACCGCAAGGTATGGCAGCACGGCGCGGTACTCCTGTGCGAGGCACCTGGTTAGTAACCAAGTCGCTCAACTCAATGTTAAGAACCAATAGGTTCGCGTTTTCTTTCAATACATAGAACAACAAGGTATTATAGGATTATCGGTATTAGCGTGCTCACTAGGGTTTTGGATCTCCGCGACACGGAGGTGTAAATCAGAGACAGCCTGACAGTTCACAAAGGCGGGAATTGACAGGGACTAATTCAAGATGAAAAGAATCTCAAAGATTCCAATAAGCCTATGCCTACTGACAATTGCAGTGCTCTTCACGACCGGTACCGCCAATGCACAACGGAATAATCAAGAGCAGCGACAAGACCAACAAGTAACCCGACAGGCGCAAGCCGTTAGCCAGAAGGTCTTTGACAAGATTCAGCAGGCGCAGGAATTGATCGACGCAGACGATTTCGCAGCCGCGCTCGACCTGCTTGTTGATTTGAACAGACATGAATCAACCGAATATGAGCAGTCAAAGATTCTCCAATATATCGGTTTCATTCAACACAACATGGGCAATACAGACGCTGCGATCCAGGCCTATACGGCATTGCTGCAAATCCCGAGTCTGGAATTAGAAACTCGCAAACAAACCATCTATATACTGGCGCAGCTCAATACGGCGACAGAGCGATACAGCATCGCCATTAATCTCCTCGAGAAGTGGTTTGCGCTTGAGCTGAATCCGGCACCAGCGGCATACATCCTGCATGCGCAAATCCTGTATCAGACAAGCCGCTTCAGCGACATGATCACACCTATTGAGACGGCAATAGAGGTGGCGAGAGCTCGCAATATGCCCATTAAGGAGAATTGGTACGTTTTACTGAGCTTTGCGCACTTTCAGCAAGAGGACTATGGCGAAGTACGCGACATCCACAAGCTACTTCTTGCCAATTGGCCAAAGAAACGCTACTGGACTTCGCTTGCTGGGACTTATGCAGAGCTTGGTGATCAAGATAGTTTTATTGCGGCGTACGACGCTGTACGCACTCAAGGCCTGCTCGAGGCTGAAACCGAGCTGGTAACCATGGCGCAGCTCTATATGCAACGTGACATTCCGTACAAAGCGGGCATCTTGCTTGAATCCGAGATAAAAAATGGACGGGTGTCGCGAAATGCGAACAACTATCGGCTGTTGTCACAGGCTTGGGCTCTCGCGCAAGAAGAGGAGCGGTCAATTCCGGCGCTCCAGAAAGCAGCAAAGCTAAGTAGCGACGGTGAGCTAAATCTCAGACTCGGAACTGCCTATCTGAATCTCGGCCGATACGCCGAATGCGTATCTGCGATACAGTCAGGACTGAGGAAGGACAGTATCAAGAGCCCCGGCGATGCGCAGATGTCTCTTGGCATGTGTCACTATAATCAGAAGCAGTATGATCAGGCGGCTATCGCGTTTCGTGAGGCGAGGAAGACACCGCGTCTGACCAGACTCGCTGATCAGTGGCTGCGCGTAATTGACAGCGATATTGAGCGAGACGAGCAAATTGCATTCGCGGAAGCGGCTGCCGAAGACAAGATCAGACAATTGGCGAACCGCCGCGAAACCAGCCGTAAAGAATGACAAGCGCGGATACCCAAACTACGCATGCGAAGATCGCAATCATCATGCAGAACATAAATGCCGTTCTTGCCATTCTCGCCGCCTTGCTTTCTGCAATGGCTTACGCAGAACCGATCGAACGCATCCGCCCGTCGGAGGGAATTGCGAGCATTCGCATCGATGCGAATGTTCGGGAAACTCAAATCCATGTGACGTTCGCCGACGACATGATCCCGCTTGGTGGTGGGCATGGCGAATTTCCTGTCAAACTCGAAGGTCCAGGGACCTGCAATTGGGGTTGGCGGGGCCCTAGAACCGTCAGCTGCTTACTCGGTCAGGATGATCGTCTACCGTTGGCAGAACGATACGCGCTCATCATCGCGGACGGCCTGACCACAGTATCAGGGACTCCTCTACCGCCGTTCCGCCTGGATTTCGAAACGGACAAGCCCACGGTCAGTTATTCAAATATCGACTGGGAGGGGCCGACATCCCCAGTCATCTACGTCCAGGTAAACGTTCCTGTTTCTGCACGCGAACTGCAGCGGCGGATTCGACTGGAGCCGTTGAGTCAGGCCGCCTCGTCAGTTCGGGTGAAAGCCAGCCGTGATCCCGACCCGATGGAGTATTTGTCCGACGAGCTGCAGTTCGTTCTCAGACCGGACGCTGATTTGGCACCGGACACTGCCTACGTTGTTCGCGTTGAAGAAGGGCTGTCAGGCATTGATTCGGGACTGGTGGGGTCCGCACACGATGCCGGATCACTTCGCACGCACGCCGACTTCGAGTATCTCGGCATTGGCTGTGGCCCGCATGCCGATCGAAGTTACCGGGAGCATCAGCAACCGGTTACGATTCCGTCAGAGCCAGACTGTGCGCCGGAGCAGCCCGTTGCGATCTTGTTCTCCGCTGAGCCTGAAATACGCGGGCTATACGGGATTTTGACGGACGCCGGACTTGCCCCGGAAATTGCGAGCACGCTTGAGGTTCGTCCGGTGTTGTTTGAGCGCCCGAGCATGAGCCACTACCAGGCGTCGAAAGTCATCTACGGATTGCGCCTTAGCGGATTTCCCGCAGGCAAATCGAACGCACTCGTGCTTCCCGCCGCAATCACGGATCGGTTCGGGCGGAGACTCAAACCGGTCACTGCTGAATTTCCGACGCGTAATTTTGTTCCGGCCTTCCTGAATCACCTGACCCTGGATGTCATTGCGAGTGGGTCCGGGGATGAAGTTGAGTTCGCCACCGTAAACACCGATGCAATAGCAGCCCGTTTTTACAAAGACGAGCCGCCGGGCATCGTCTCGCTGCAACTCAAAACTGAATCGCCAGGACTCAATGAGCGCGGAAAGGCAGTCCTCCACGTTGAGGAAGAACTTGGTAAGCCCTGGGGCATTCTGGTCGGCGAAGTCGCCATTACGCACCGCGCACTTGTTAATAAGCATCAGCTTCGCGGATTCCCGATTCAATACGCACAGTCGGTCGGCGCAATCCTATCCCCGTGGGATGTGGTAGTCGCGGCAAAGGGGCTTGGTCTTAAACAGCGACATTCGATATGGGTCAGTAGCCTTGATACGGGCGATGCCGTGGCAGGCGCGACGGTGGAGCTATTGGAACGTCCAAGCAGCGGACGTGAAAGAGACTCATATCGCGCCACCGCTTACAGAACCGGCAACGTCCTCGGCACGGCACGGACCAACGACGACGGATTCGCCGAGATATTTCCGTCTCCGAATGCGCCAACCAATATTTACCCCTCTATGGTTAGGGTGACAAAAGGCGACACTGTAGTTGTTCTGCCAATCGAGGCCTACCAGTTCGCCCACAACGGATATGAGAACCCCGATTATCGACGAAGCATGCGTTTTCCGAATATCGGTTACGTCGGTGATGGCGCAGTCGTCACCTGGGGCGTAACTGACAAGCCCCTTTATCGAAGCGGCGAGACCGTGCGAGTAAAGGGGTACGTGCGCGTTCGCGACGACAATCGATTGATCGTCCCGGATCAAAAAGACGGATGGGACCTGAACTGCGCCGCTTACCCGAACGACCTGTGCGCCGGTCGAATGGTGGACCTTGATGCATACGGTACGTTCGAAACGACAGTTGAATTACCGGAGTCCGTACTTGATGGCGAATACAAGATCTCGGTTCAGTCTGGGTTGGGCGGACTTGCGGCGCTAAGTTTCAGGGTGGCCAGCTACAGACCAAAGCCGCACCGCGTGGAGGTCGATATCGCAGCGGACCGCGTTGTTGGCGATGAACCAATTCCTGTTCGTGCTTTAACCGAGTACTTCGCTGGCGGCGCGCTGAAAAACGCCCATGCCCAAGTATTCATCGAAACCCAGTCTGATACCCCCCCTGTGCCCGAGCCTCTACTGGAGAAATACTACTTTGGACGAGACCGTTGGTACTGGCGCAGGACTTTTCAATCAGTCGTCGACGCAGAGTTTGATGACAGAGGTCAGCTGGTCGGGACTTTTGAGCTACCGCCTGACAGTCCCGCGAGCGGTACAGCGACCGTCACCGTCGGTGCGCTTCATGAAGGAGGGGATTGGGCGTTCAGCGACCCGGCGAAGATCAACTATGTACAGAAGACGTTTGTTCTAGGGCTCGATCAGGAAGACGAGTTCCTCGTTGCAGGAAAACCTTACCAGGCTGGCGTAATGTTGGTTGATCTCAGCGGCGAGGATGCAGACGATCTCGTTGTCGTCCAGACGTTGGAGTATCCGAATCACCGCTACAACGGGAGAACCCAGTCCTCACCAGACGTAGGAGACGAGTGCACAGTTAGTATTAGCGCGGATGCGCCAGCATCCTGCGAACTCATCCCCACACGTGTCGGACGTGCCGTTTTAAGGGCAAAGTTGATGCGGGGCGATGAAGAGGTGCTGGAGGTCGAGCGCCAGGTTTCAGTTACGCCAACGAAAAATAGTCCCTGGTACAGCAGAGAGTCGGACCGCCTTGAGGTTGAACTGGTTGGAGAACAATTCGAGGCCGGTCAGACCGCTGAAATCGTCATTGACGTGCCATATGAACAAGCATCAATTCTTGTCGCACTACACCGTAACAACGTATTCGACCAGTGGCGAGAGGTCCTGCCCAACGGGACCAATACTGTGAGCATTTCACTGACCGAAAAACACGCGCCTGGATTCACCCTGACTGCGATTGCCAGGCCCGTTGGCTCAGGTTCCGGCACGTCGATCGGAGTTGCACGTGTCAAGGTGCGATCGGCGCAGACCCAGCCCACTATTTCGATTGCGACCGACCGTCAGGAATATAAAGCGGGCGACGAAGTCCGACTCACCGTGAACTCTTCAGCGGCAGGAAAGACACAGCTGGCTGTGGCAGTAATCGATGAGGCAGTCCTCGACCTTGTTCCGAATGTCGACGATCTGTTCGACCCTCAAGGTGATAGCCTCGCAGGCCTCCTTGAGATGTGGAGCAATTTCCGCTGGTGGCAGTTAAGCCGGGCTATGGACTTTGGGGGATCAGCCGACTCGGGCCTTGAGGAGATCACGGTAACTGCGAACCGAATGTCATTCGATCGGGGATCTGGGGCAAACTTGATGGCAATGTCGGCTGACGCTGCGCCCGGCGGGGGCGGGGGCGGGGTAGGTGGCCCAGGTCTGCGCCATGACTTTGCCGAGGCCGCGTATTTCAATCCCAACGTCATCACGTCGGAAAACGGTGACGCTGAAATCAATTTCACTGTTCCAGACAACCTTGGGAAATGGCGCGTGGTTGTTGTCGGCGCAGATGCTGAAGGTCAGATCTTCGCCAACACTGACGGATTCGACGTTGCGCTGCCGCTGGAAGTCAGGGCAGATCTCCCTACGCGCTTGATCGAGGGAGATTCGATTCAGCCAAGTGCCAGCGTTCTTAACCGAAAAGCGATGGAGTCCGAAGTTACGTTGTCACTTGAGATCGAGGCGGGCGACACCAGCGCCACAGATACCCGTACATCGAAACTCGGCACTATGGAATCTTTCTCTGTATCCGCCACGATTGATGCCGTTGAAGGGGAAGAAATTCAATTGACCGCGACTGCAACTGACGCCGAAGACAGCGATGGAGTACGTATCACCGCCCCTATCGTCGATCCCGTGGAGGTACGCAGCTGGACGGCGATTGCGCCACTCTCTTCGAATGGGAGCTTCAAACAGCCGGTCGAGCTGCCGGTCAATGCATTGCAGGAATCGACTGAGCTACGTGTAGTGCTCGACAAAAGCGTCGTTGGCGACCTGTCACAAACGTTCCATTACATGAGCCAGGTCAAACATCGCAGCTGGGAGCAGATACTGAGCCGAGCTGTAGTGGCTGCTTACGCGGGATCGTGGGAAGAGGCAGGCGCCAACCGAGCCTCGAACGAAGAAATACGGAATCTGTTGTTGCAGGGATCAAATTTCCAGACCGCCAGCGGAGGCATGAGCCATTTTGAGCCTCGTGAAGATCGCGCGAACGACTACCTATCTGCGTACACGTTGCTGGCGTTGGGCTGGATCGGGCAACAGGGCTTCGAGGTGCCAGCCTATCAGCAGCGGCTTGCTGAGTTTGTGTATGGGCGGGCGAACCTTGGGCTGAGAGACCGTAGGTCAAGTAATCGGATGACTGACATGCCATCTGACCGGGACATGCCGGTAATGCTCGCAGCGTTGTCGTCGACACCGTTCGGCGGGGCACGTCTAAGGGACCAGTTTTCGCAGTATCTCCGGTCGCATGCGGACGAGTACGACGTCGACGCATTGGCCTACGCGCTTATCACTGCAACAAATATCGATGCGTCTCCGGACCTGAGGTCGGACCTCTCAGACAGGCTGCAGGCGCAGCTTGTCGAGACTTTTGACAGGACTGAGATCTCTGGCGGTGACTACCGGTTTGGCAACAGGAACGAGCTGTACTGCGTCGTGTTAGGCGCCCTTCAGAAAGCCAAGGAATTCGCACCTGAGGCTCGTGCGCTTACGAAGTTGGTCAGGGGAGGGTATGAGTTCCGCGACGAGAACAGCGGCTTTGGCAATACTCACGCGAACGCTGTCTGCATTGTGGCCCTGACTCAGTACAGAGATGAGTTCGAGGTCCCCTCCGAGGCACTGTCCGCAACAGTCGTTGCCGAGGACACTGATCTGTTCTCCATCGTATTGGACGCGGACGATGCGTCGCAGGCGTCCGAGGCTGTCGCCTTACCGGTGACCGACAGGCGTTCTCAGGTCAATGTGACGCTTACCGAGGGGTCCGCGGGCTATGCGTCGACCAATATCCGGTATGAAGTTGACCTCTCACAAGAAATCGAGCGGTCACACGGTTACACAATCCAGCGAACCTACTCGGTGTACCGACGAAACGGCTGGCAGCGGCTCACTAGCGGCGTTCTAATCGAACAAGGCGAGTGGGTTCGGATCGACCTGAACATCGTGTCGCCTGTCGTACGTCGCTTTGTGGCTATTACCGATCCGACACCCGCAGGCTTGGAACCGGTTGATCAATCTCTTGCGTCGGCAATTCCTGGCGGTGCCGCGAGTCCAGTGCGTTGGTGGAACGCGTTCAATCAGCGGGCGCTTTCAAACGAGCAGTCTAAGTTCTACGCGGAATGGCTTTCGGCAGGATCACACACAGTGACCTATTACGCCCAGGCGAAATTTGCAGGCGAGTTTATGGCGCTTCCTGCAAAGGTCGAGTCGATGTATAGCGACGGCGTGTTTGCCACGACAACGCCGGCGACTATTCGCATTGAGTCGGGGAAGTGACGCGGGCGTTTTCGTGATTCGTCCCAGCCGACAGTTCCAATCGGTGCACTGCGGTGGAAAGGTGCGTAGCCGTGTCACACATTGTTGGGCGCGTGTTTAGCTACCAACGGCGACCGGCTGCCTTGGGTTGCAGAAACAAAGAGTCGCGACGCCATACTCTTAGAAATTCGCGACAAATTTTATCGATCCAACCTGCTCGCTTCGATTAGCTTCCGGCAGGTTCGATTCAATATCACGTACCTCATATTTGAAAATCGTGCCCACGTGATCCGTGAACGGCAATTCCAGACTGAGGCGAAACTTCCGCCGCTCTTCCTCTCGCGGCACGCCAATCGATGCTGTTATGAATTCATAATCGCGCGTTTCGTACCTAAGGCCGACGTTCAATTTGCCGGGTCTACCGAATACGTCAAAACGCTTTACGAAATGAAGCTTGAAGTTATCTTGCTCGTAGACGTATTCCGTTGAAATCGCATCATGCTGGTCATTGCGATAACCGACCAAAAAGTAATTTCGAGGACTTCCGAGAAAGTAAAACCAGTCGGTCCCAAAACTCTCGACTTCCGCGTCCCTACCCAGATCAACATCAAATTCCTTATCTGCCTGGCCATACTCCGCTCGAACGAAAATCGTTTTTCCAAACAAGGCAGTTAGATACGGTGCTGCTTGTCGATAGTTCATGGATTCGGGCCCATCGAGACTTGCGTCGAGATATCGATAAGAGAGGCCGACGCCAACTCTGCCAAGATCCTGAGACAGGTTCGCGCTACCAAAGTGAGTCAGTAGATTAAATTGGTCCAATTCCTCGTGAATTGTCTGGGAAAAACTGTACTCGATGTCGAAACTCGTTTTACTTGTGATGTCGAGCTCATACCCTAGCTCGAAGCCAAGAAGTGCTGCAATATCGCTGGTATCGGAAACCACATCGAGTTCATCAATCGAGACGTTGCTCGAGTATTCAAGTCCGGCGCTTACTTCGGCGCTAAACCTTTTTTCATCTGTTTCGTCGTGCTCATTATCCTGGGACTGCGCGTGTCCAGTACTGGCGAAGGTGAGCACAGCAAGACACAGCGTTGCACGAGTGAATTTCAAATGTCTGGTGTCTTCTTTCACGAGTCTATGCCCCCAAAAACGGCGGTAGCAGTCTGCTACCGCCGCGTGCTATTTCGTTGAATATCTGGTTAGCTGTCTGCCGCGTCTTCAGCCGCCTCTTCTGCAGCTTCTCGAGCTTCTTCGGCTGCCTCGTGAGCAAGTTCTCGAGCCTCTTCGGCTGCCTCGTGAGCAAGTTCTCGAGCCTCTTCGGCTGCCTCGTGAGCAAGTTCTCGAGCTTCTTCGGCTGCTTCGCGGGCAAGTTCATCAGACTCTTCAGCAGCCTCGCGGGCAAGTTCATCAGACTCTTCAGCAGCCTCGCGCGCTATCTCTGCTGCTTCTTCCTCCGTTTCGCGAACAAGCTCATCGATCTCGTCCTGGGGCGCACCCTCAGCGATCATTTCGTCGAGTTCCTGTTGGGTATCGAAGTCCAGCTGATCCAATTCCTGCTGTGTGTCCAGATCAAGTTGATCCAACTCTTGTTGCGTATCAAACGCCAGTTGTTCGGCCTCTTCGTCAGTATCCGACGCGTTTGGGTTTGATGCCTGCTTGGCGTCCAGCGCTCGTTGGTCTGCCTCCTGGCGCGTGTCTAACTCGTGCTGTTCAGCTTCTTGCTGCGTATCGAACGCGTCCTGCTCAAGATCATCTGCCCATCCACTGGTGGACAGCATGAAAACTATAACTGCCGATAAACTAAGTCCATTTCCCGATTTCATCCAACTGCTCCCATTCACAATCGTGACTCCCTTCCCGGGCCCATTCCGCACGACGCGAACTGAGTTACCTTTGGAGAGGCTAGTCAGTAAACGATTTAAGGCGGGAAAAGGTTCCGTCGGGCGCGCCATTTTCTTGAGGTCCGTTCCGGACACATAGTTAATAATCTGGAGTTCCCCCGCCTATCCAGCTATTCGAACTGTTGGAATGATGTTTCCGAGAACGCCGAAAACAAGGGAGCGGCATCGGATACTACGTATTTCGAGCGCTCTCGAGATACGTATAGTTACTTATGCGTGTAAATGTTCCGCGCGGGCAACAAAAAAAGGCGGGCGATAGATGGTTAGCGTTGCTGTCCGAAGTACACGATTCCTTCGTTCCGGGGTTATCGTTATTCTATTTTTCATCGGTTGTTCCGGGAACAGCTGGGCACAAGACCCCGGCGAACAAGTCTTCAACACAACTTGTTTTGCATGCCACACGATTGGAGGTGGCCGGTTGATCGGCCCCGATCTCGCCGGTGTGCACGAGAAACGATCCCAGGAATGGCTTGAGAAATTCATAAAATCATCGCAAGCGATGATCAACGCCGGGGATGCCGAAGCTGTTGCCCTGTTCGAGGAATACAACAGCTTGTTGATGCCTGATGCCGTCGCAACCGACGAGGAAGTCAGGCAGGTACTCAGTTACATAAGAGTCCAAAGTGCAGGTGCCGCGACGGCCGTTGAGGCCAGCGTAGATGAGCCGGTAACGCCGCCAGAGCCGGCATCAGAAGAAGACATCCTGGCCGGGCAAGAGATGTTTCAGGGCAACATCCGCTTCGAGAATAGCGGGCCAGCCTGTAATGCCTGCCATGAAGTCAGGAATGACGCCGTCATCGGTGGCGGTATTTTGGCAGCAGAGCTGACGACTGTGTTTTCCCGAATGGGTGGCGCGGGCGTGACAGCGATCCTTGGTCAGGCGCCGTTTCCCGTAATGCAGGCAGCTTATGAGGATCGTTCGCTTACAGAAGGCGAGGTCACTGCTTTGGTCGCGTTCCTCGAATACGCGGATTCGGAGCAGTACAACCAATTGCCGAGAGATTACGGCATAGGGCTCTTCGCAAGTGGCGCCGTCGGCGCAGGCATTCTGTTCTTCTTCTTTGGTTTTGTCTGGCGTGGCCGCAAGAGGGGATCAGTGAACCAGGCGATTTATGACAGGCAAATCCGCTCGGTTTCCGACAAATCAAACTAACGAATTCTCACTCAACAGAACGGGCGTACAGCATGAGTTGGATCAAGGACATCATTTCACCGGAAACTCGAAGCTGGGAAGAGTTTTACCGCAATCGATTTCAACATGATCGCATCGTTCGCAGTACGCACGGCGTAAACTGCACGGGCGGCTGCTCATGGCAAATCCATGTTAAAGATGGAATCGTTGTCTGGGAAACACAGCAACTCGATTACCCGTTGCTGGAAGACAAACTGCCGCCCTACGAGCCACGCGGCTGCCAACGTGGAATATCGTTCTCCTGGTACCTCTACAGCCCATTGCGCATCAAGTACCCGCTGATCAGAAGCGCATTGTTGACGGCCTACAGAGAGGAAAAAGAAAAAACCGGCGACCCAATGAAGGCATGGGAATCCTTGCAGGCGAACCAGGAAAAGCGCAGCGCGTATCAAAAAGCACGCGGCAAAGGAGGGTTCCGTCGAGCCAGCTGGGAAGAGGTGCTGGAAATAATGGCGGTTGCCAATATATACACCGCCAGGAAACATGGACCCGATCGAGTCATCGGCTTTTCCCCGATTCCGGCAATGTCGATGCTGAGCTACGCCGGCGGTGCCCGGTTCCTGC
>Ga0255052_10000976_pt1 | contig 22192 bp, 14 predicted proteins | sample JV7_2_21_MG_FD_188632 | JGI IMG/M metagenome (GOLD analysis project Ga0255052, IMG submission 188632) | Seawater microbial communities from Jervis Inlet, British Columbia, Canada - JV7_2_21 | ecosystem: Environmental > Aquatic > Marine > Inlet | place: Canada: British Columbia | collected... | reverse complement strand
CCATCAGAGTACGCTTGTTTTTAGACTAGAGTAGTATCGTCTGCTTCCTGGAACAAATGCTCAGAAAGGAAGATCAGGTCCTGAACATCGACGAAGCTGTCTCCGAAAGGTAGCGGGGCAATATCATAAAGTGGGTTGTCGGTATGCCAGTGGTCCACCAGGGTTCGCATGTCAGCAGAGTCAACAATGCCATCGCCGTTGAAGTCAGGTGACGGGGCGGTGACTCCGGGATCATATTCCCACACGGTTGAGATAACCTGGTTGGGAGGCCATGTTGACGAGCCACCAATAAGATAGATGCGACCATCCACGGTGCTAACGGCCGCGGTGGCGACGTCATAGGGCATGTCTTCCCTGGCTGCCCAGGTGTCTGCCGCAGGGTCGTACTGGAACAAGGTGGACTGGGGCCAGCCACCTATAACGTTTCTTCCGCCAAAGACGTAGATGATGTCATTTAACACGCAGGCGGAGTGGACCTTTCTTGGCAGTGGCGCATCGGCCTTCTTTGTCCAGGTGTCAGTGGCGGGATCGTACATTTCTACGGTGGGATAAACATCCCGAAACGCTCCCTCTTCTCGTTGCCCGCCGATGGCGTAGATCTTTCCGCCCACGACACTTGTAGACAGCAATTCCCTCACGCCTGGCATGTCCGCTTTCCTTGCCCAGGTGTCCGTCGCCGGATCATACGCTTCCACGGTTGACAACACGGGATACGCGCTTCCCCCTCCTCTTGCCCCTCCGATCACGTAGATCTTCCCATCCACCACGCTGGCGGCTGAGCGCGCCCTGGGTGTAGGTATATCCGCTTTCCGGGCCCACGTGTCTGTTGCTGGATCATACTCTTCTACGGTGGCACGCGCGCTTCCTCCTAACGAGGTCTCACCGCCGATGACGTAGATCTTTCCGTTCACCATACCGTGGGCGGGGAGGGTTCTTCTTGTTGGCATGTCCGCTTTCGCTGCCCAGGTGTCGGTCGCCGGATCATATTCTTCTACTTTCTGCAGGTTTGCATATACACCGCTGATGACGTAGATTTTCCCATTCACGACTTCGGATTGGGGTCCCAATCTTGCCGTGGGCATATCGGCTTTCCGTGTCCAGGTATCTGCTTGGGCAGTCTGGATGCTGATGAGTGTCATGGCGGCCACCCATACGACTAAGAGGGATGTGCGCTTGATGCGCTTCGAACGATTGTTTGTCTTCATTTTCTTGTTCCTTAAAATTCGGCGTTATTTTCGATTGCTGCTATTGGTTTCGAATAGTAAAAAGATGGGCCGTGAATCAGGCCTCACGGCCCATCGTGCTGCAAGCATCATGTGTTACAGGTCGGCATCTCCTTTGTCGCCGTGTTCACACGGAGGAACCACGACAATACGTTTCAGCTAGAAACAGGGGTCTTCTGTGGTATCAACCAAATTCACGTGACCCTGGGCCTGGTTGTTGATGCCGCAGACCTTGACCTTCAAGCCTGTGTACTTGAGGCCCTGTATGACCGTATTGTCGGAAGTCGTTGGGGTCACGATTCCAAAACGCGTGGACTCGCCGCCCAATTCAATGTCATAGCTGGTATTGAATGCGGCTGAATTGTTCATCAGAAGGTTGTTATAGGCTCCGTCAAAAACCAGATATCCCCATGCATTGTCAAATGCATGGTTTTGATAGACCATACAACCTGTGGCTGGCGATTCTGTTGAACGGACCTCTCCGGAGATAAGGAAGTTCCTGGGGGAACAGAGTAGCAGGCCAATATAATTGCCCTGCATTGTGTTGCCAGTAATATCCGCTCGTTCGCTTCCTATCCAAATCCCGAAGCGGGTGCACGAGACCCAATTGTCTTGAATGCTGACATCTCTGCCATTGATGAGCACGATGCCGTCCTTCGTAGTTTGAACCACGTTACCCTTTAGAAGCGCTCTGTCGCCGTGCTCAACCAGGACGCCGTTTGTGTGACCCGTAATCTGGTTATCGACGATCTGCACGTCCGATGCGTTCTCGATCACGATGCCCGCGTTGGCAGCGACATTGGCATCCGCAGGATTCTGAATGATCAGGTTCTCGATGCGCGCACGGTCGGCTCCCAGGATGTGGAGAGCCGCCTTCACGCCCTCGTCAGTCGTTAAGTTGGAACTCTCCAGAATGGCGCCATCCTCTCCAACAATTGAAACCGGGATGTCTACCATGACCGTGCCGGAAATTCTGTGCAGACCTGCTGCCAGGACCACTTCACCACCGGGGCCTGCTTCTGCAATGGCTGCCGACAATCCATCGACAGATCCAGCAGGTACGACAACGGCTAGCGCACGGCCACTAAAGACAGATACGGTACACAACATAATCATTAGCAGGTTTTTCCGAGTTTTGTATTGCATTTCATTTTCCTTTCGTCAGTACGCCGCACATGGCGGCGCTGGGGTATGGTTTGTTTGTACTGTCAATCTATAATTAGTTGTCGGTGCGACTGATTCACCAAAACGGTGGTCTTGTGTCTGAATTCATGATTTAGTTCTCCAGTGTTGTTCTGGTTCTCGGTTTGCAGTATCATGAAATGAACCTCGCCCCAGGCGCACAAACCATTCGCCTGGGTTGGGCCGGGCCGGTGAGTTTTTTGCATGGTCGTGCGGCACTCACCGGCTGCCTTTTTGTTTTCGCTATTCGGTTTTTCGGTATTCGGTTAAACTGAAAGCCTCTATTTCACACTTCACACTTCACACTTCTTCATCCCTCCTTTCCGCCACTGATTGTGGTTTTGCATTCATGGTTTAATTCTCCTGTCAATGCCTTGCTACAGGACTGTTTTTGTCCAATTTAAGTACGCCACAAGAACGATGGCGTCTTCTACTGACTTCACTCCTTCTCTGTTTGGTGCTGTTTGGCCTTGAGGCCGTGCTCCTCTTCATATCTCAGCGGCGTTTCCTCGTTCGATTGCCGTCTGATTTCCTCATCGATTTCGGCCAAGGAGGGCAGCGTGGTCACTCGTAACAGGACACCAACTGCTGAGTCCAACGACCGGTGTGCTTCCGAATATCCTCCCCACACAATACGGTCAGCCTTGGCCGCCATCATGGGAAGGTAGTGAATCAAAGGATACGCTTGAGGAGACGGTAATGAGAGCATTTCCTGCCCTGTTGCCACGGACCATAATTTGCACGACAAATCGCCACTGGACGTGGCCACCGCACGTCCGTCCGGGGAGAAAATCGCCTGGTCCACTCCGGAGCGATGACCTTGAAGGAGATGCGGCCTTGCTTTGGTGCCCTTCTCAACATCCCAGAGCCGACAATCGGCTTCCCAACCGAAAGATGCAAGCAGGCGGCTGTCCGGGGAAAACTCGACACCGAAGAGATGCCAGGTATGACCCTGCAGGGTGGCCCACTTTCGCTTTTCAGGAATCTGCCACAGCTCGACTGAATAATTGTCGCCATTATAGGCCAGGAAGCGTTCGTCAGGGGAGATCGCCTGTTTCATTCGAGTGCGAGTACGGCCCTTACTGATCATCGGGAATTCTCCCACAACTTCTTTTGCCTTGGTATCCCAGAGAATTGCATACTCGGCATTCTTTGGCAGTACATTCACCAAGAGATATCGCCCTTTAGGACTCAGCAGCAGGGGCTGGACAGGATGGTTCGCCACCTTGATCGACTGGGTGGTCGCCCCGTCTGAGAGAACCACTGTCCCATCCTCCTTGCCAAACAGCTCTATGTCTTGATCGGATTCCCATGTCATCGACGTGGCTTGAGCAATGACCTCGCTGTCCGAACGACTTCTGTAGGTCCATTGGCCCGTGCGAAGATCGAGTATGTGATCGGTTCTGGCTCTCGGCAACTCAAAATCCGCAGGCCTGTCTTCCGGGGCCAAGCGCTCTCCCGACGCGTAGAACCCCGACCACTCGTTCGGGTCATAAAAGCACAACTCATCTCCCGATCCGGAGAACCCTCGACACAAAAGGTTCTTGGGAATCCAATATTCCGATTCTGTGTCCGGTGCTTGCACCTCTAAATCCCACAGTTTGACCGTACGATCCTTGCTGGCTGAAGCCAGGAATCGGCCATCGCTTGAGAACTTCAGATCCCAAATCTCGCCAAGATGCCCCTTGAGCGTGCGTGTGTTTTCGAAGTCCCTCGTCGTGTCCCACAAGCGGATTACTTGATCGTTGCTTCCGGTAGCCAGTGTCTTGCCGTCAGGTGACAGGGCGACACCAAAGACCATGTTGTTGCGGGTTCGGATCTTCTTGATGACTTTTCGACGTGTCAAATCCCACACACAGACCTCGCCCTCCCAGCCACCGGCCGCCACCATGGATCCGTGGGTGGAGATAGAGCATGGCCTATCCATTCCGGTTAGTCCCTCCTCCATCGTGTTGTCCGTAATATTCCAGACCATTAGCTTGTGTCCCCATTGAGTTGGGCAGAAGATCAATCGACTGCTGTCTGACGTAAATGCCAGCGATCGGCTTTGGTAGAGTTTGATGGCCAATGGCTCTCCCACCAATCTGCTCGTCCAATCTCCCGTGTTCCAGATGCGGAGACCCGCCTCGGTCATTCCTGCAAGGGACCGTGAATCTGGAGAGAAGCAAATGGGAGCCGCAACGTGCTCATATTTTCTGACCAACTCACCGCTGTCGGCGTTCCGCACGGTGAGTGTCCCTTGCTCAAGCGCAGCGAGAAGGTGACCGTCGGGCGATAGCGCCACCAGTCCACGCTGAACCCAACCGAGCCAGGGGCCTCCATCTTGTTCTTGGAGCAGCTTTTGAGATTCGACGTCAAACAGTCGAATCTCACCATTCATGGAAATCGATGCTATGCGACTGCCGTCGGCGCACAGCGAAACGCTGCTAACCATTGATTCGTGGTGGAATGTGTGAATCTCATCGCCCCTGCTGGCTTGCCAAAGATAGCGCCACTCGATTCCGCGGAGATCCTCTTCACCCGGTTTGGGCATGTAGCGGTATAGCAGCAGCTTCGCCCTGCTGAGGTTGTTTTCTCTCAAAGCTCCCTGGGCCACATTCATGTCCGACGCATAGGAGATTAGACGCTGTGTCCGCTCGCCCTCTTTGGCCTTGTGTCTTTCTTGTTCCGCTGTTGCGCGATCAGCGTCTGACTGCATGCGCGCGGAATTCGCTATCCATGCCTGCCACGCGCTGATCCCCGTACCTAATAATAAAGCGATGACAACAGCGGCGGCGGCCGTGTAAACGACTTTGTTTCGTCGCCAGGCCTTCTGGAGTTGATAGACCACAGTGGGCGGACGGGCAATGATCGGTTCGTTGCTCAGATGCCTGGTGACGTCCAATGCCAAACCGTTGGCCGTCTCGTAGCGGCGCGTCCGGTCCTTCTCCAGGCACTTCATCACAATCCAGTCCAGGTCGCCGCGAAGAAGAGAGATCAGTCGGGGTGAATCTGTCGAATGGCGTGCCGCCGTCGTGGATTGCTCCTCCATTTGAAGCGTTGCGAATTTGGTGCTTGGCTTCTGCGGCTCCTGTTCCCGGATGATCTTGCGCATCTGGTCAATGCCCGATTGCATCAATTCCTTCGCATCGAACGGTGTTCTACCAGTCAGAAGTTCGTAGAGCAACACTCCGAGGCTGTAGATATCCGAGCGAGTGTCGATATCCAGCCCGCTCATCTCCGCCTGTTCGGGACTCATGTACGCAGGCGTGCCGATGAACTGATTGTGCTGCGTGTAGATTGTCATCTCCGTCAGTTCCTGTTGTGTCGCCTTGGCTATGCCAAAATCAATGACCCTGGGCACAGGAACGCCGTCGTGCAAGGTAATCAGGATGTTGGAGGGCTTGATGTCCCGGTGGATAATCCCCTTCTGGTGAGCGTGCTGAATGGCATGACAAACCTTGATGAACAGATCGAGACGATCCTGGGTTGAGAGTTTTGCCTGATCACAATACTCGATGATGGGGATCCCTCTGACCAGCTCCATGACGAAGTAGGGCCGACCGGTATCCGTCGATCCGGCATCCAGCACCTTGGCGATGTTCGGATGGTCCATCATGGCAAGAGCCTGGCGCTCGGCCTCGAAGCGAGCGACAACCTCTCTGGTGTCCATCCCTAATTTGATGATCTTAAGAGCCACCCGCCTCTTCACAGGTTTCTTCTGCGCGGCCGCCCAGACCACACCGAAGCCGCCCTCACCGATCTTTTCGAGGAGCTTGTATCGACCAATGATAGCACCCGGACCTTCAGTTAGAGTAGAGTCATCCTTGGTGGCTCCAGAATCGAGAATAGGCGATTCAAGGAAATCTCCTGCCCCCTCGTGGGCTTTGAGCAACGCCTCTATCTTTACTCTTAGCTCAGGCTCCTTTCCGCAAACTCTGTCTAAGTAGGAGGCTCGATCTGCCCCCGTTTTGTCGAGCGCTTCAGAAAAGATAGGTTTTATGCGTTGTAGATCACTCATAGTCTGACTCAATAGTTCAAGTTGCTCTCGTACTACAATGCGTAATCCGTGGGTGTAGTGCGCCACAAATAATCTGGATTCTCCCAAAAAATGTCTGCAATGAGCATACTAATCGGCAGGAATTTGCCCGAATCTCACCGAAGCCACAAACAACTACCTATGCCATGGTCCGATGTCAATACAGGCCATTCAGGGATTGCTGATCTGAAGCGAACATCCTTATGTATCATCTTCTTGGATTATTTCCTGATAAAGCCAAGCGCGTCCCAAGGCCCAATATCTATCAACAGTACGGCGACCAATCCCCATGATTGTGGCGATCTGGTCAAGTGTTAAACCTGCGAAGTAGCGCAGTTTGATTACTTCAGCCAGTTTTTGGTCTTCGCCGGCAAGTTGATCAAGGGCTTCATTTACGGCGAGGATATCTTCTTTGGGGTCGTCAATAACCAGGAAGGCATCGCTTAGATTGATTTTCTGACGGTCGCCTCCGCGCCTCATACTTCGCTTGCGGCGTGCGCTGTCTACCAGGATTCGCCGCATAGCTTCCGCTGCTGCGGAGAAGAAGTGTCCCCGGCTGTGCCAATCCTGATCGCCCCCTTTGACAAGACGTATGTACGCCTCATGAACCAGTGCGGTTGCCTGAAGTGTCTGACCTGGCTTCTCCTGTGCCATCTTCTGTGCGGCAAGAAGACGTAGTTCCTCATAGACCAACGGAAGCAGTTCCTCTGCAGCTTTGGCGTCGCCTTGTTCAAGAGCGTTCAAGATACGTGTGACATCGGTCATTATTCTTCCCGGGTCTGGACTTCCCAATAGAGTCGCACTATTGTACCGAGAATCTACCGATGACTCAAATGCTGCTTGCCTCTTGCCCTGAATTCGTGCTTATTCTTGACCGATCCCACCAACCAGCCAAATCAAATTACGGACTTGACAGACCTGGCTTCATAAAGAATTCAATGAACGTCTCCAAACAATAAGGGCTGGTAACTCTCTCAAGTTGCCAGCCCTCAACGGTCAGCCGAGAGTTCAAGTTTTAAGTTTCGAGTGTTGTGTGGCTTACCGACGTTTTACACATAGAACACGCTTAACACATAAAACCTAAAACTTAAAACTGACCTTACGGCTTCACAACCCGGTTGTAGATCCGCACATCGTCGATCAGGCCGGAGAAGTAGGTTCCGGGCGCCATGGCTTTGCCGGTTCCGATGTAGAAGCCGTTTCCTGGACTCACCAAACCATCTTGTGGGTCTTCAGCCACTGCGACGCCATCAACGTAGAGCGTCCTGTACAAGCCATCCCAGACAAGACCTATCCGGTGCCAGTTTCCATCGGTTATGACTGCCTGGGACTGCAAAAAGGTAGCCCCACGCCCTGCGTTTGTGAGCTCTGTCATCAAATGACCGGCCAGTGGATCGAGAGACAGCCAATCCGGTCCGGCCGGCTCGGAGATGATCGCTTGTCCCGGCGCGCCACCCTGGACCCAGACGAAAACGCTGAGCGGTCCTTCTGCCGGATTCAGAGGTGGCCCGGCAACGATGACATCGCCCACTCCATCCAACTGAATCGCGCCATTGACTTGTCCAGCATCCGGCTGCCAAACAGGACCGCCAATGACAAATCCGAGATTATCGCCGACGCTGTCCTGGGCGATATCGCCTTCTGTCTCGTCCAATGCCCAGTGTGCAACCAATGTAGGATCGTCTAATTCTTCCAATAGATACTCAGAAAGGAAGATCATGTCCTGGACATCTACTATGTCGTCTCCGAAAGGTAGCGGGGCTATATCATAAAGTGTGTTGTCTGTGTGCCAGTGGTCCACCATAAGGGACACATCCCTGGAATCGACAACGCCATCGCCGTTGAAGTCAGGTGATGAAACGGCGAGTCCGGTGTCATACTCCCATACGGTTGAGAGAGACGGGTTATAGGGATAAGGTGCTGAATTTCCACCAATGACATAGATCCTCCCGCCGATCACGCTAGTAGCCACGCCGCCCAGTCTGACCGGCATATCGTCTTTTGCTGTCCAGGTGTCCGTCGCTGGGTCATACTCGAACAAGGTGGAAAGAGGTGTGCCCCCCCTTCCATCAACTCCACCGAAGGCATAGATTTTCTCATCCACCGCACTTGTGCTTAGGGATCTTGGCGCTGGCAAATCAGCTTTCTTCGTCCACGTGTCTGTCACTGGATCATACTCTTCCACAGTCGAGAAGGCTGGCCATGCGTATTCTGTTATCCCCCCGATGGTGTATATCTTTCCATCTACTACGCTGGCAGCAGGATGCCATCTTGCCGTTGGCATGTCAGCTTTCTTTGTCCAGGTGTCCGTCGCCGGATCATATTCCTCCACGGTTGAAATAGGACCTCCACTCCCACTCCCGTGCCAACCTCCAATAGCATAGATTCTCCCATTCACCACACTGGTGGACAAACCATCTGTTGGCGCTGACATATCGCCTTTCCTCGTCCATGTATCCGTCGCCGGATCATACTCTTCTACGGCTGCAGTCGCAGTTCCCCCCTGCAAAGCGGTCGTACCGCCAATGGCATATATCTTCCCATCCACCACACTGGCGCCAAAAAGAGCCCTTCCCGTTGGCATGTCGGTTTTTGCTGTCCAGGAATCTGTCACCGGATCATATTCTTCTACCTTCTTAAGGCCACCCAAACCCCCAATCGCGTAGATTTTCCCATTCACCACACTCGTGGATAAGTTTCGTCTTGCCGTCGGCATATCGGCCTTCTGCGTCCAGGTGCCTGCTCTCGTGGTTCCGGCACTGGCCAGCGAGATAGCGGCCACCAATCCAATTACCATGAATGTGATTCTTATTTTCTTGTGACTATTGCTTGTCTTCATTTTTCTTACTCCCAAAAATATTGTGTTTCTCATGATTCGATTCTCCATTATTGTTTTGGTTCTCGGTTTGCAGTACAATTACATGACCATCGGCTTGGGCGCACAAACCAGTCCGCCCGGGCCTGGCCTGGCCGGTGAGTCGTTTGCTCGGCAGCTGCCACTCACCGGCCGAATTCATTACTTTGTTCTAAGGCTAAGTTCGTCCTACTTTTGCCCACTAAATACGCGGTGTCAATATTGCTGATTTCACCTCCTTTCTGTTTGACGCTGCTCGGCCTCCAGGGCCTGCTCCCCTTCATATATCGGCGGTGCTTCGTCGCGCGATTGCTGCCCGATTTCCTCATCGATCTCGATCAGCGAAGGCAACCTAGTCACTCGCAATGTATGCCCTGGTCGTTCCGAATCTCCTCCCCACACAAGACAGTCGGCCTGAACCGCTATCATGGGAATGCACAGGCCCCCATGTATAGATGCGGATGGAAAGGAAAGCAGTTCCTGACCTGTTGCCACACTCCACAATTTGCTCAAGGAAAGACCACAGGAGGTTGCCACTGTGCGTCCGTCGGAGGAGAAAATTGCTTGGTCCACTCCCGAGCGATGACCTCGTAGAAGATGCGGACTTGCTTTAGTGCCTTTCTCTACATCCCAGAGCCGGCAATCGGCATCCCAAGCGAAAGACGCGAGCAGACGGCTATCCGGGGAGAACACAACCCCCTCAAGATTCCAAGTATGACCTCGCAGGGTGGCCCACTCCCGTTTCTCGGGAATCTGCCACAGCTTGACTGTATATTTTGGGCCAAGATAGGCCAGGAAACGTTCATCTGGGGAGAACGCCGGTTTCTTCTGTGGATACCCGACCATGCTAGGGTAATGCCCGATGATTCCTTTTGTCTCGATATTCCAGAGAATCGCATAGGGTTCGGCGTTCTTCGGCCGCACATTCAACAATAGATAGTTCCCTTTAGGGCTGAGCAGTAGGGGCTCAGTCGGATGGTCCGTCACATGGATCGACCGGGTGGTCGCTCCATCCGAAAGAATCACCGTCCCATCCTCCCTGCCGAATAGGCATCTGTCTTGGCCGGATGTCCACGTCATAGAAGTAGCGTTAGCGATCGCCTTGCTATCAGAACGAATGACGCGAGTCCACTGACCGGTGGCAAGATTGAGCAGGTGGTCGGTTCTGGACCTCGTCGTCTTAAAATCCGGCTCCCATTCTTTGGGGTCGTAAAAGCGCAGCACATCTCCAGATTCAGAGAACTCACGGCACAAAAGGTTTTGGGGGATTGCATATTCTGATTCCGTGTCTGGTTGCGCCTTCCAATTCCACAGTTTGACCGTACGATCCTTGCTGGCTGAAGCCAGAAATCGGCCATCGCCCGAGAACTTCAGGTCCCAGATCTCGCTAAGATGACCCTTGAGCGTGCGCGTATTCTTGAATGTCTTAGTGTCCCACAGGCGGATCACTTGATCGTTACCTCCCGTGGCCAGCGTCTTGCCGTCGGGCGAGAGAGCGACACCACAGGCGTAGCCGTGGTGAGCCTTGAACTTCTTAATAACTTTTTGTTTCGCCAAATCCCACACGCAGACCTCGCCGCGGAAGCCACCGGCCGCCACGATGGATCCGTTGGTGGAGATGATGCATGGCATGTCCAGCCCGGTTAATTCTCCCTCCGTCGTGTCGTCTATAAGATTGTAGACCATCAGCTTGGATGGTCCTGGTTTTTGTTTGGGGGAGTAGACCACGCGGCTGCTGTCCGGTGTAAATGCCAGCGACGGCATCCAACCAGTGACCAAGGATTCACCCAGGGATCTGCTCGTCCAATCAGCCGTGTTCCAGATACAGAGACCTGTCGCGGTCGTCGCTGCGAGAGATCGCGAATCCGGGGAGAAGCCAACGGGAGTCCTCACATGCTTCTGTTCGAAGATCAGCCTACCGCTGTCGGCGTTCCACACCTTAAGTGTCCCTTGCTGGTCAGCGGCGAGAAGCTTACCGTTCGGAGAGATTGCCACCGAATAAGTATCCACACGTTTGGATCCTCCCTCCCATTCCCGGATTCGCCTGCGAGAATCGACGTCAAATAGCCGAATCTTGCCGTCCAAGGCCGCTGAGGCCAGGCGAGTGCCATCGGCACACAGCGAAATGCTGCTTACCATTGCTTCATGAGGGAATGTGTGAATCTCATCGCCCTTGCCGGCTTGCCAAAGATAGCGCCACTCGATTCCACGGAGGTCCTCTTCCCCCGGTTTGGGCACGTAGCGGTTTAACAGTTGCACCGCCATGCTGAGGTTGTTTTCTTCTAATGCTCCCTGGGCCACCTTCATGTCCGATGCGTAGGCGATCAGGCGCTGTTTCCGCTCGCTTTCCCTGGCCTTGCGTTCTTCTTGTACCGCTCTTTCGCTCGCTGCCTCAGCTTCCCTGCGCGCGCCGGTGGCTATCCACGCCTGCCATACGCTGATCCCCGTACCTAACAACAAAGCGATGACAACAGCGGCGACGGCCGTGTAAACGACTTTGTTTCGACGCCAGGCCTTCTGGAGTTGATAGACCGCAGTAGGCGGACGGGCAATGACCGGTTCATTGCTCATATGCCTGATGACGTCCAGGGCCAGGCCGTTGGCCGTGTCGTAGCGGCGTGTCCGGTCCTTCTCCAGGCACTTCATCACGATCCAGTCCAGGTCGCCGCGAAGAAGAGAGATCAGCCTGGGTGAGTCTGTCGAATGACGTGCCGCCGTTGTGGATTGCTCTTTGATTTGAAGCGTTGCGAATTTGGTGCTTGGTCTCTGCGGCTCCTGTTCACGGATGATCCTGCGCATCTCATCGATGCCCGACTGCATCAACTCCTTAGCATCAAATGGTGTTCTGCCCGTCAGAAGTTCGTAGAGCAGCACTCCGAGGCTGTAGATATCTGAGCGGGTGTCGATATCCAGCCCGCTCATCTCCGCCTGTTCGGGACTCATGTACGCAGGCGTGCCGATGAACTGATTGTGCTGTGTGTAGATTGTCATCTCCGTCAGTTCCTGCTGCGTCGCCTTGGCTATGCCAAAATCAATGACCCTGGGCACTGGAACGCCATCGTGCAAGGTAATCAGGATATTGGAGGGTTTAATGTCCCGGTGGATAATCCCCTTCTGATGAGCGTGCTGAATGGCATGACAAACCTTGATGAACAGATCGAGACGATCGCCGATTGAGAGTTTCGCCTGATCGCAATACTCGATGACAGGAATCCCTCTGACCAATTCCATGACGAAATAGGGCCTGCCAGCGTCAGTTGATCCGGCATCCAACACTTTGGCGATATTCGGATGGTCCATCATCGCCAATGCCTGGCGCTCGGCCTCGAAGCGGGCGACAACCTGTCTGGTGTCCATCCCTAATTTGATGATCTTCAGAGCGACACGCCTTTTCACAGGTTTCTTCTGCGCGGCCGCCCAGACCACACCGAAGCCGCCCTCACCGATCTTTTCGAGGAGCTTGTATCGACCAATGACTGTGCCGGAGTCCTCAACTATAGCCGGATCTTCAAGCGTAACTTCCGCTTCCAGCGCCGGCGCCTCCATAAAATCTCCCACCTGCTCGTGGGCCTTCAGCAGTTCCTCGACTTCCGCCCGCAGATCGGAATCCTCGTCGCAGGCCTCGCTGAGGTACGCTACTCGCTCCTTGGCACTCGATTTTTCAAGCGCCTCGGCAAAAATCAGCTTAACATTTTTGGGTTCGTCGTTCATGACATTGTTCCATTTCGATCTTCTCTATATTGCAATGCGACATCCGCGCCAGAAACGCGACAGGAAAAATACCAAAAAAAGACAATTTTCGTATCAGCCGCAAAGATATTTTAACCACGAATTAACACGGCGCGGCCTTTGGCCGCAACCAATTGTTTTTTTGAACTACGAAACACGCGAAAGGCCGCGAAAAAGGGATTCTACTTCTCATTGACAAATCGCTCATGCTCAATCCTTGGATAATGACCAAAGTTTACCAGCAGACCAAGCTTTATTTCCGTGGACTTCAGGTAATTGATCACCTGAGCTCTGTGCTCGTCTGTTACATTTTTTACGGCTTTGATCTCAAGAATAATCTTATCATGGCATATGAAATCTGGCTCGTACGTTTGCTTCAACGGCTTACCTTTATAGTAGAGTTTCAATTTGTTCTTCTCTACGAATGGAATCTCGGCTGATCCAAGTTCCATGGCAAGGCATTCTTGGTAAACTGCTTCAAGGAAGCCATTTCCCTTCTCTTTATAGACCTCAAAGCAAGCCCCGATTATCCGGTAACTTTCGTCTTTATATAGGATTTCTGGCTTCATTTTTCGCGTCCTTTCGCGTGTTTCGTAGTTCCAAACACCAATTGCGGCCAAAGGCCGCACCAAACACATCTTTGTGGTTTCACAGTTATCCACAAAAGCAAATTCCTATACAATCAAGTTAGACAACAGACTCTTGAAAAACACGCACAAAAAACGAGAAGATGAAGGATTGTATTACGAATGAACACACTACGAGCTACCACCCATGAACACTATTCGTGTTAATTCGTAATACAATCTTTCAAAACGTCGTTTTTTATGCTCGATTATGTTTCTGTAGTAATCGTATCTTGATATAAGATAGTAAGTTAGATTACCTCACACAAAGCCACCAAGAACACAAAGAAACTCTTTCCTAACCACTAATTTGCGCTAATCCTCGCTAATCTCAAAACAACAACTCAGTCTTGTTAGTGTGAATTAGTGTAGATTAGTGGTTCTAATCTCTTCATTCACTTTCTACTCCGTGCCTTCGTGTCTTGAGTGAGCGCAGCGAACGGGTGTGAGGAGACGGTTTGGTTGCGGCCAAAGGCTGCGCTGGGTTTATTCGTGTCTAATCCTTTATCCGGTAGCGTGTAATCTCCCGGTGGAGCCAGGCGCGTGCGTAGGCCCAGTATCTGTCCGCCGTCCGGCGGGATATGCCGAGAATCTTCGCTATCTGGTCGAGGTTCAGCCCCGCGAAGTAGCGCATCTTCACCAGATCGGCGACCACCTGGTCTTCTTGGGCCAGTTTCGTCAACGCTTCATCCACGGCGATCACGTCCTCGGATGGCCCTTCGATTGCCAGAGTCGCATCCTCCAGGTCGATTCTCTGGTGGTCCCCGCCGTGTTTGCTGCGCCGCTTATGCCGTGCTTTCTCGATCAGTATCCGTCGCATCGCCTCAGCCGCGGCGGCAAAGAAATGCCCCCGGCCCTCCCAGCTCTGGTCCTCCCCATCTACCAATCTTATGTATGCCTCGTGCACCAGGGCTGTCGCCTGGAGTGTATGCCCGGCCGGTTCCTGCGACAGTCTGGCGGCGGCAAGCCTGCGCAGCTCCTGGTATACCGCCGCGAGCAGCTCATCGGTGGCCCGAACATCTCCCTTTCGGACTGCGTCGAGAATGCGAGTAACATCTGTTTTGTCTGTCGACATCGCCAATCCTGCATGAATCTCCTGGATGATCAAGGGGCGTCAAGGAAGAATCCGGGGCCTCTTGAGAAAAACGTCCTAAAGCAGGATAGAGGCAAAGGGTGCAAAAAACAAGCAAGAAACAGGGCTTTGGGCAAATTCCTTGGCAAGAGGGAACTGGTTGGCTCCGGCGCAGGATTTGGTTTGCCGATAGAGGGTTGCACTGTCGGTGGCATTTGGGTATAATAACGACAAGCAGTGTAAATGCAGGAGCGCATCGGATATGTTTTTGTAGATGTCAGCTTCCAAAAGCATTTTTTTCAATGAGAAGGGGTAGGAGATAGTTCTACTATGCGTAAACAAAAAGGTTTTACATTGATAGAACTCTTGGTCGTGATCGCTATCATCGCGATTCTGATGGCGATATTGATGCCGGCGCTGAATCGTGTCAGGGAGCAGGGAAAGCGTACGGTTTGCCTGAGCAATCTTAAGCAGTTGTCGCTGGCGTGGATTCTATATGCAGATGACAACGACGACGTGCTCGTCAACGGCGCGATAGGCTACAGCAATGCTCAAACGGGCTGGGGTCAGCACAGAAACGAGATCGCGTGGGTCGATGGGCTAGGCCCGCGCGGCGACGAAGAGGCACAACGGTTGGAGATCGAGCAGGGCGCGTTGTGGCCTTATATAAAAGATCACGACATGTACAAATGCCCGACGGGAAGACGCGGAGAGGCGTTGACATACGCTATCATGTTTTCAATGAATGCTGTTGAGCATACCTGGGTTCAGGGAGTGCGCGGCACACACATCAAGAGAAAAAGCGAAATCTACAACCCGGCGCCTGCTCTCAGACTAGTCTTCATCGATGAAGGTTACATGACGGCGGATGCCTTCGCGGTCTACTATCACCTGGAGTCATGGTTTGACAGCCCTCCGGTCCGGCACGGAGATGGCTCGACTCTCTCTTTTGCAGATGGGCATGCCGAACACTGGAAGTGGAAGGGCACCGACACAATAAAACATGCCAGAGACGAGGAGCGTACCGGTCCTCAGGTTGGATGGCAGCCCAACACGCGTGCGGGTTTCCAGGACTTGTACAAGATGCAGAGGGGATGTTGGGGGAAGATAGGTTATACACCGACTCATCCATAGCTCCGGCTTTTTGTGCTTATCGACGATTGCCCGCGCGCGGTGAACGGCCGGTGCTGAAGGATGCGGTTTCGGTTTACGCCTGGAAGGGCTTTACAGGGAATCCGCTGCCGCGGATGTTGTTCCAATAGATCCCTCGACAAGCTCGGGATGACACCGTCGCGCTGCCAATGCAATAAGCGTATCAACGCTTCATTCCGAGCGAAGCCGAGGAATCTGTCAACAACAGTCCCGCGAAGCGGTTCAACTATGACCATGCTCACAGGGCACGGTCTTCCAGATCGAAATAAGATCCGCCCAGAATCGGCAGGCGGAGATGTCCCATTGGCGCCCAGTCTGCTACAATTGGCGAGATGATAACGATTCGACGAATGACAATCGACGATCTCGGACTCGGGATCAAGCTGAGCGGCCAGGCCGGATGGAATCAGACTCAGGCGGATTGGCGGCGTTTCATTGAGCTGGAGCCTGAAGGCTGTTTTGTGGGTGAGCTAAACGGCTCCTCCGTGGGGACTACCACAACGTGCGTCTTTCGCAAAACAGCATGGATCGCGATGGTCCTGGTCGACGTGGATGCCCGGGGCAATGGGGTGGGCACGACACTTTTGAAGCATTCGATTGAGTATCTCAAATCGCGCCGGGCGAGAACGATTCGTCTTGACGCTACTTCGCTGGGCCGGCCCATCTATGAGAAACTCCGATTCGTGCCGGACTACGAATTGGCCCGCTTCGAGGGCAGAGCCCCGGAGGCCGGAGAAAGCGCCACTGTCGTTGCGGCAGCGCCGGAGATGTTTGCCGACATAATTGAATTTGACAGGCGAATGACCGGCAGAGAACGTGTGAAAATGCTCGGCAGATTGTTCGAGGAATTCCCTGAGAGCCTGCGCATCGTAAGGCGGGCCGACGAGATAGAAGGATTTATCACGATGCGCCCGGGGGCCAATGCCATTCAAATCGGCCCCTGCACGGCGACCGGCGAGGCCGGTCCGGCATTGTTGTGCGATGCCTTGGGCCGATGTGCGGGAAGGCCCGTTTTCATTGACATTCCGCTCGACAATGCCGAGGCGGTAAAGGTTGCCGAGTCGAACGGGCTGACCGTTCAGCGCTCGTTTACACGAATGTCATGGGGCCGCAAAGCCGTCGACAATCCGCAAGCTTCATGGGCCAGCTCTGGCGCTGAAAAAGGATGACAGACGCCAACATCATACCCGTTCGGGCACGACAAAAGGCTCTCGGTAGTTGCGCGAGAGATGTTCGTTGGCTCGGTCACTGAATTCGCCGCCGAATCGCTCGGTGTCGGAATCCATCGTCAGCCAGGGGCCGAGAATCCGGGGCGTCTTCTGAACGTCCACGACATTCTGTAACAGGTGCTCCTGAAAACGCTCGAACGCATCGGGCAGTTCCTTGCTCGATTTGACGGACTGGGCAATTTCATCGCGAGAGGCCGTCTGCCCGAGACGATAGGAGATATTGCCCATGTGACAAAGTGCGGTGGAGAGATGCCCCCCGAGAATGTCGGCGTTGAGGTCGCTGACCTTTCGGCTGCGCACGGCCTTGATGAAATTGGCGTGGTGACTGCCGCCGCCGCTGACTTTGAACTGCCTGATCTTCTTGTCATTGTAGTCATAGGCCCAGCCGCCGGCGACATAGCCGCCCTCGCATTCGATTACCGTATCGGCCCGGGTCCGGCGGTAGGTAGGATCCATGGCCGAATCGCCCGTCTTTCGCGGCAGATTGCGCATCTCGAATATGATCGGAGCCGGCTTGTAGTCATAGAATACCACCTGAGCGTTCGGGGTCTGCCTGTCGTCGTCCCAGAGGAACTTGCCGCCGAAGCTTATTACTCGCGGGGCCAGGTGGGAATAGCCGAGCGCCCATCGGCACGTGTCGATGAAATGTATGCCGTTGTTGCCCAGGTCCCCGTTGCCGTAGGGCCACTGCCAATGCCAGTCGTAATGCAGGTTCTTGCGCATCAGCGGCGCCATGGGGGCGGGGCCCATCCAGAGGTCGTAGTTGACGGTCTCGGGGATTGGCTGAGGACCGTCCACCTTTCCGATAGGGCCGCGCGGACTGTAGTAGTAGCAACGTGCGCGAAGTATCCGGCCGAGGTTGCCCTGCTTGATGTATTCGAAGGATGCTGCGAGCCCCTCGTCCGAGCGGCGCTGGGTGCCCGCCTGCACGATCCGATTGTACTTGCGTGCCGCCTCCACCATCTTGCGGCCCTCCCGGATGTTATGCGAGACAGGCTTTTCGACATAAACGTCCTTGCCTGCCTGGCAGGCCCAGACGGTGACGAGTGAATGCCAGTGATTGGGTGTGGCGGTGATAATAGCGTCGATGTTCCTGTCTTCAAGCAGCTTGCGAACGTCGACATAGGTATCGACTTTCTCGTTCTTTTCTTTGATTCTTTTCACTTCGCGGTCGATGAACGCTCTGTCAACGTCACACAGCGCGACCACTCGCACACCGGGGATCCTGCTGAAGTACTTGATGTGATTACTCCCCTGACTCTTGAAACCCACCACGGCGACGCGGATATCATTATTGGCGCCAAGCACACGGGAGTACGGCGCCAGAGCCAGAGTGGCTCCACCGACTAAAGAACTCTTCGTGAAAGCACGACGTGTCAAGCCTTTCATGGTTATTCTCCTCTATATAAGTGAAACGAGATAGTAGATTATACTGGCTAAGGTAGCGCAGATGGAAACAATCATAGCAATATTCCAAACGACGGCTTTCGCACCGGTCGGTTTGTGCTCGCCGAGATACCTCTTACTGTTGTTGAGAATAAAGAAAGCAATGAAGGCGACGGGCAGCATCAGTCCGCATATCGCCGAGGCGGGGATAGCGATCCAGGGCCCGACATATTGCCAGAGAACCACGCCTGCGACCCCCGGTGCAGGGATCAGACAGGCCAGCCGATAGCGCCATCCGCCTGGTTCGACGCCGAACATTTCGCAGGCGGCAAAGCCGCAGATGAGCATGTGCATGGTGATCGAAGTGAGCGCCATCCCGAGTATCCCAAGACCAAAGACGATTCGCGAAACGAACGGACTCAAACCAACAGACTCAAACATGGCCGCGGCTTTCATCGGTGAGAGTCTCGTAGAACCCTCGGCAAATTCGACAGGGTCATAAATTGTGCAGCCGGTCGCAATTACCATGAGTGAAGTTGCAATGCAGAAGGGCAACAACATGCCGGTGAGCAGATCGAATCTGGACAGGTCCCGATGTTCCTTGCCCCAGCCGCGCGCCAATAGCGTGTAGGAGAACAGAAACGTTGCGTTTATCCCGGTCGCGGCGCTGAATGCAGCCATCACGATTGACACTCCGCGACGATCCGTCGGAACATGTAGCGGCAAAAAGCCTTTGAAAAGGGCGGCCCAGTCCATGCCGCCGGACTTGACAGCTTTGTAGATCACGACCAGAAAAGCCAGAATGATCATCCATACAAGAGTTTTGAGGGTACGCTCGTAAATCCTGATGCCCCTGTGCCCGCTGCTGTAGCACCAGACGACAGTGGTCGATAGGGCCAGCACACCGAGGCCGATTGCTATCAATACCAGGGTCTGCACGGCAGGTGACGAAGGCTCCCACCCTGTGGTGGCCTTTATCATATCGTCGGTCATGCCGGCTGCCAGCGCGTATTGTGGCAGGTGCCAGATTATGGTTGCGACCAATGCCCCAATCGCCCAACCCCAGGCGACTGCCGGATGGATGAAACGCTTCATCGCATCGAACGGTCGGATGCCCGTAGAGAGAGTCTGATATGACATCGCTGCGAACATGACGATTCCGAGTACCATGGCAAGGGGCTGGACCCAGAGCAATTTGTATTGAAGGTAGGCGCCGGCGAACAACGAAGCCATTGCGCTTCCGCTGCCGAGCACCAAGGCGCTTTGAAGCCAGCCCGGACCGGATTTGGCGCCGAATACCCGCCACCGATGCAGAAGACCTTTGCCCTCCAGCTCTGCGAGTTCGGCTTTTTCTTTCGCCAGCACCTCCGGTGCCGACGCCGTGAACATCGGCAATCCCCTTGCCAGATCGTCTCTGCTGGAAGCCCGGTCTGGTTGATCGTTCATAAACATGCCCTCTTGCTATTAGCGTATAGCGTACTACCGTAGGTTGGGCATCCCGGCGCGCCGGGACTGCCCATGCGGTTCTTGTTGCGCAACATGACAGCATGGGCGAACGGGCCTGCCCCATTCGACAAGCTCAGTATCGTAGTTCTTGTCGCGTTTCGAAACAGCATGGGCAATCCGCCTGTGGCGGACCCATCCTACACTATCCTTTACCTTCACCTTATTCTACGGGCAATTCAGCGATTATGGCAAGGATACAAAATGTCACATTCTCGGTTTTGTGCGAATTCACGGATTTGCATCTTTGAGAAAGAACTCGAAAAAGACGTAAATCTGCTCGTTCGATTCTGCAGTCGGTGCGTGACCTTTGCGGTTAGCCATAGCGACTCTGTCTTCATGTCCCAGGATTTTGTTAACGGCCACGCTGTGATTGAGAGCCTTCCACCGCTCCGGAGTATCCTCCGAGCCGCCCGAGACAAAGAATGGTCTCGGGGCCATCAAGGCATGCAATTCATACAGGTCGTGACCGGCCCGCACAAGGTCTTTATAAGCTCCGGTTCGCGGTTTGGTTTTGCTCGGGATGCCGCGCTGACGCTGCCTATCGGATTCATACCCAAGATACCACGGCTCCCAGTAATTTACGTTGGACCGGCTCTCGTCGAAAATAATGCCTGGGTCCGACCAGGCGGCGCAGGCGAACTTCTCGTAGAGGCACGATGCGAACATCGCCCACTTGCCGCCGTACGAATGGCCCATGACACCGATGCGACCGGGATCTACCTGTTCCAAGCCGGCCAGAGCACGGTGGCAATTAGCGGCTACATACGCTAATGCTGAAAGAGGCTGGAACTGAGTTTTGCATAACGGTTTGTACGGAGCCTTAAGACTACAGAACTCCGGAGTGCCTATCGACATTGTCACGAATCCTCGTCTGGCCAACTGTAATGCGAAATCGCGCAGCTCTTTGCCTGATCCCACGCCCGTTTCAGCGTCATAGTAAACCACGAGCACGGCGGGAAATGGTCCGTTGCCATCTGGAATGAGAATATAGCCGTCGACTGTCTGGGAATCCGGCGCAATCTCGATGGAAACTCGGTGCTGTGTGAATTTCTCCCGGCGTTTCTTTGACAGGTATTCGATGTTCGGTCTCTCAATCAGCGGGGGCCAGGACCCGAGAAAAGCCTCCCAGGTTGCGATTATCTCTCGTCTGCGCTGCGACCAGTCCGCCGCGGTCGTTACGGCAGTCCCATCGTTGAATATCAAAGGAGATTTGTAATTTCCAAAATCATCGGCGAACTCCGGAGGCGGTTCGAAGAGGGGAGAAATCTTCTGCGGAACTTCTCCGGCGGCTGCGGTGCTTGCGGCAGACAGAATGACAACGAGTGAAAGCGTCTTCATATTGACCATATTGTTCTCCACTGTCGTGCAAACTTATGGATTTGGAGCTACGGTTCCAGCCAGTTCAATCTGCCGTCCATTAATTGAGATGTTGCCGCCGACTTCGGCCGTAAGGAACGTGATATTCGTATCGCCGATATTTACGGTGATCTGATCGTCGTTGACGTTTGCTCTTGCTCTCTCCCGACGAGCAGCATCGGCATCGGTTGCAGTCAACACGTGCAGGAAGTAATCTACGCTACTTTGCCGAGAGGGTGACACTTCTATACGACATTGCGGCGCAGGCCCCGTGTTTCGATTGGGATTGTAGCTTTTGCCATCGTAGCGATACAGTTGCGAGCCTTCGACAAGGTCAACTTCTGCATTTCTCGGCAACAAGGGCTGGATGAATAGCCGCCCTTTGCCGTTTGTGATAATCAGGTCTTCTCCGGCCCTTGTCGGCGTCTTCATAGCCTGGAGCAGCCAGGTCTTCTTGAACTGTGGCTCCTTGGAGCAGACCCGGTCAAAGATGACGAATGTGCCGGGGCGCAGCAAGACTATCTGGCGCGTAAAATACTCGAGTTTCTTGGGGCTGTAGGCCTGCGTGCAGTCACCGGCTACGTACAGATAATCGCCGCGGTCCTCATAGGCCAGGATATCGGCGATGTCATAGAGTTTCTCATCCTTGCGCCAAGCATCGGCATCCGTGACGGCGCCGTTGTGATGAGGCCACGAGTGGTGTTGACCTCCGTCGTTTCCGGAGACTCTTCCGGCACGTATTGCCGGCCAGGTCTCGGATGGATCGTCTACAAGTATGGTATTGTGCGCGATCGTCCTTAGGTGATAATTGACATCGTGACTGGAGCCGAATGAATCGTAATGACCCCCGTCGCCGGCG
>Ga0255052_10000974_pt1 | contig 22205 bp, 21 predicted proteins | sample JV7_2_21_MG_FD_188632 | JGI IMG/M metagenome (GOLD analysis project Ga0255052, IMG submission 188632) | Seawater microbial communities from Jervis Inlet, British Columbia, Canada - JV7_2_21 | ecosystem: Environmental > Aquatic > Marine > Inlet | place: Canada: British Columbia | collected... | reverse complement strand
TGCTACTGCATCGCAATAGAGCCCCAGCGATTCCTGGGCTTCTGCCTCACTATCGGCAGCAGCCCCACACTCTATAACCACTGACGCGCCACATTCCTCAATATAATCAGTGATCTTTTCCGATTTCTTGGTGAGCTTGGTCAGGGCTAAGTTCTTGGCAATACGGAACAAATACGCCTTGGGCTGCTCAATTTCTTTCTGCTGTTCTGCAACATAGGCACGCAGATACGTTTCCTGTGCGACATCTTCAATATCTTGACTATTTGGAAAAAAACGCGCCAGGAATCGTTTGAGAAAGTCATAATTGTCCAGAAACGCGGTGGATACCGCGGACAAGGATCGGCGATTACGTGTTCTCTGACCGTCTTCGCGAGTCATGGCACTTACCGTATACCCCTGTTCCAATCACGGCAGAGTACCAATCCTAGCGTAGCCCTGCCGATGGTTCACCTGCTTATCGTCTCAATCACGGCATATTCGCCGCTGGTTGCTCTCCCAGATGGCGGCGGCGCTTGAGCCACTGGTACACGGGGACAGATATAAGAGTCAGTATTAATCCCGAAAGAGCCGACATTGGGTTCGTGACTGCGACAAAAATCGCTACAGCGGTCCACCCAAGGCCGCAGATTATGCCCGTCGCCGGGAAGCCCCAGGCTCGAAACGGTCTCTCTGCGTCGGGCTCCTGCCGCCGCAGCCGGAATACACCGATGATCAACCCGACATACATGGCCATGAAGAGTATGGCGACAAGGTTCAGCAGGAACTCGAATTGGCCAGCTATGATCAGGATGCTCGTTCCTGCCCACGTGAAGACCGTGGCGCCCGCTGGCGTTCCTCTGTCATTGACCGACGTTGCACGTTGGCTGCCCAGCCCATCTGTGGACAGTGAGTAAAGAACTCGCGACGCAGTCATGTACTGCAGGTTCTGATGCGCCAGCAGGATGAATACGGCCGCGACGACAATCGCGGTGCCAGCCCCTGGGCCGAATACCAGGTCCAGAGCACCCGCAAGTGCGAGATCATGGCCGACCAGCGCAGACAATGGCACGCTCAGGACAATTGCCAGGTTCAATAGCACATACAGCGCGAAGACGATCAATGCTCCTTGCAAACTGGCTATGGCGACGGTTCTGCCACCGGCTTTGACTTCCCCACTGAAATAAGTCGCCGCATACCAACCGTCGTAGGTAAAGACGACGGCAGCAACGACCAGGCCAAAGGCCGCGATACCGGGAGGACCTACGCGTGCCGCGTCCGGCGTTACCGCAACAGTTCCGCCGTTCGACCAGAAGCCGTAGAACAACGCGATCGCCAACGCGATCATAATCAGGCCAATCCCCGTCGAGGCTACGCGTTGGATTCCGGCCCCCAGCCTGACGCCACCCAATTGCATATAAGCGAAGCAACTCGTGATCATCACAGCGCCGATGGTCTGGTACGGGCTTATCGACGGCGCGAGTAGCGACATGTACTCGAGCAACACGACGGTTTTCAGGGCGATGGTCGCACAGGAAGAGACCCAGTCTGTCCAACCGATGAGGAAGCCGGGATACGGCCCGTACGCATGGGCTACCATCGCGTAGATGCCCCCGGACTTCGGTGTCATCGCGATGAGCTCTGCGACGACCAGCAGACTCAGAAACACAAACAAGCCGCAACAGATCCAGAGCGCCATGTAGGGAACCGGCTCGCTAACCGTCTTCGCGATCTCACCCGGAGTTCGCAGGATACCCAGCCCGATCACGAGCCCCACACAAGCGGCGATCGAAAAGCCTCTACCTAGCAGGCGCTGCAGCGGTTGTGCTGCCATGCCCTAGGCTGACCCGGCAAGTTGCGCAACGAGTAGCGCAAATACCAGGAAGTAGACGAATATATTGAACGCGTGCTGATGCGACGCAGCATATCCGATCAGCATATCCATTAGCTCGCCGTCGTTATTCACTCCCGTACTTTAGCATCGGGGGATCGGCTTTCCACGGTTGATTTGCTCCCGAAAAGTGCCACACTGCATGTGTACGCCAATCGCTTGGCTAAGGGAGGATTTAATGAATTTGCCATTGATGGCTCTGCTTCTCGTGCTCCTTCTTGGCGTCTGGCTGATTTTGCGCCTCAGGAAAGGAGCAGATACCGAATCACCGCGGCCATCGGCGAGCCGCAGTGCAGTTAACTCGGCCTTTCATGCCGTTTCCATCAAGTTTTCCAGCAGTGCCTGCAAGGCAGCCCGAGAATTGGCCGGTCGTCGATTCCTTGGGACCGCAGCACCCAAATTGCCACTTGCAGAATGCGACGTACTGGAATGCAATTGCCGTTTTGTTCACCACAAGGATCGCCGCGCAGGCAAAGACAGGCGCAGCCCTTTCGGGCCCTCAGGTCATGGCGGCGGCACCGGAAGTTACGAGAAGGAGATGCGTAAAGGCAAGGATCGCCGCTCCAGCGACGACGAAGACCTGTACTAGGTCCTCGTCGCGAATGTCAGGAGGGCTGGCAGAGCCTAGTAGCCGTAGGCCGCTACAGTCTGCTCGTAGTATTGCAGGTCTTGCTCAAAGCGGGCCCGATCGGCAATCAGCTGTTTGATCTCGGATTCGAGCTTCCCTGTCCGCTCGGACAGTTCCTTGAGCTCAACGAGTAATGCAACGCGTTCATCGGTGGTTGTCTCTGAGCTAATCACGAGCAATTCGATGGCAAGGATTCGGCTCTCTGTATTTTCGAGTGCATTCTCTGCTGCGTAGAGCTGTGAATTTGCGGCACTGACATTGGCACGAAGCGCGTGCAGCTTGTGGCCGGCGCGATAGGCCTCGAGAAACCCGGGTTCCATGTCAGCTGCACAGACGCCGTTGTAACGACCACCATTTGCGCCGAAACTGAATGCACGCCCAGGCTGGCAGAAATCCTCAAGCCCCTGATCGCGCCCACGTTGATACGCCTGAAAATCCGGCGTTATGCCGTGTTTGGCGCAAGCCTTGCGATGGTTGGCAAAGCGGTCTGCCGTGTAACCGCGCGAACCGTCCTCATAGCCGATAGCCGACCAGTCGCTGGTCGCACATTCATCAGCGTTCATCGTCGCGCAAGCACTCAGACCGAGCATCAGCAGCGCTACTCCGATATTTGCCCATTTACTGTTCATTACGAATCCCTCCGAGATTTCTGTATTCAGTTTGCATTACTGATACGCCAGTCAACCTGAATAGCTGCTGAAAAGTGCGCGCTACAACGCATTTGACACATGTCCAATGTGACCTGTGTCACAGTGGCAACACGAGCCGCCCGCTACCCTGACGAGTACGGCAACAAGCGGATCTTTTGCGATGGATATCGAGAGTTTCAGTGGCGCGGCGACTGTCGCACTGGCTAGCACAATCGTATTCGTACTCGTTGTTAAGTCCTGGCAGATCATCTCCCGCAGCGTGGGCTCGAGCCCGAGTTTTGCCGACAACATAATGCGCGAAGCGGCGCAACGTTTCCGCGACGAATTTGATCGCCTTAGCAGCACGCAGGCGAACTACCTCAGCGCCGCGCTGGTCTTCGTTGTTTTGTTTATTGCTGCGTATGTTCTGAATGCGGAACGGCTATACGTCGGTTACCCAGCATGGCAGCTGTACATGTTTATGTCCGTACTGGCCATTGGTGGGCTGCTCGCACTCGCCCGACTCGTGCAGACGTTCGTGAGCAGGCATCAGGTCAGGCTGTTGCGCGACGCGAACATCGCGGTTGGTCACGAGCTGCAACGCATCGCGGCCGGATTTGGTCGCGTTTATCACGACGTCGAAACAACAGCCGGCGTTATCGACCACGTGATCGTCGGGCAAAATGGTGCGTATGCTATCAATGTCTTTGCGCGCCGCCTTGCCAAGGCAGGCCATGTCGAGCTAGAGAACAATACTCTTATGTTTGAACCAGGCGGCAAGCCTCGCTCGATAGTCGACACCGCGAAGAGAATTGCCGCGTTAGAACGTGATTTTCGACGATTGCTCGATCATCGCGTCAGGGTACGGTCGGTCATCGCTGTTCCTGGCTGGCAAGTTCACGAGCAGTCCTGTGAAGAGCACCTTGTCGTCAACGACCGCAGCTTGCCCATGCTTCGCGGCTGGAAAGATCAGGCCGACTACCTGATGAACGAAGATGTCGATACTCTGCACCAGATGTTGACGTCTGTTACCAAGGCGTCAGCCTAGCCTCCAGCTCGTCCTTCTCAATCACGTCATTAAATTCCTCGGCTAGCGCCTCACAAGCCGTCACGACGTCTCTCCAGACACGAATTCGCTCGCTGGGCGTGTAATTCTCGAAGTCAGTGCGGTCAGGAATCTTGCCTTTGGGCAGACTCGAAACGAATTCTGCGGAAGGGCTGACCAAAATTGTGCGATCGACATGGGCTGGATCAGGCCCCCGCCAGGTCAGCTTTTTGTCGAACCAGCCAGGCACAATGCGATCAAGAAAATGCGGATAGAGCGTCAGGCGATCCGGATCGCTATGCGGCAAGTCGAGGTGATAGTCGATCACTCCCCCGTCCCGATACATGCCAGGCGCGGCGCCCGCGATATCCTCGACGCCCGACAATACGAGCGGAATCGAGCCAGTTGCGGCGATCACATCTTCGAGATTATCTTTCCTAATCATCACCCGCTGCAGCGGGAAGCCATCGACATCGAAGAACGGCGGCAGATCGCGTGCATCGAAAAACAAAGCGCGTTCGAAAAACAGTGCCAGCGTGCGGCGGCTGATTGCATTCAGACTTGCCGCAAACATCAAGCTCGCTGCAAGAATCAGGCGCTGCTCGGACGCAGCGATGTGGCGGGCGCGTACCGTCAAAATGTGCGTACGAAACACCGGGTGATCCAGGATGTCCGTCACACCGTTCTCACCGAGCAGTAGCCGCAGAATCTCACGGCTTTTCGCCGTTATCTCGTGAATATCAGGAGCATCGCTGTAGCTTTGCTCGATGTACGCATGCTCAAAACGCTCGATCGCGGCCTGGGCGTCAGATTGCGTGTAACACGCAAATCGCCAGGCTCCGATCGACGATGCAAGCAAATGAACCGGACCTTCAAGTCGGGGCACGATGTTCGCCAGGATGGCCCGATCGAGATGACTCAATACGAGCCACTTCGCGCCGCCCGATGCGCCGGCAATCGTACCGATGCGATCTATTGCGAACCCATGCCGCCTAATTGTGTCAAATGCCCCGGGGCCGGCCTTGAACACCAGCTTGCGCGTTGTCACGGTGTGGTCTGTTCCTGATATGTGAAGCGAGTCTCAGTGTAGAATCGCACACATTGCTTATGTCGCAAACTCAGGCCGCCGTAGCAGCGGCGGCGGTTCTATGAGTTGGCTGTTGCTCGTATTGCTGGTCGCGACATCATCGCGGCTAAAGCCGCTCCCACAGCATCGATGAGCATCTGTGGACGAAACGCACCTGTGGAAGAAAAGAACCTGTGGAAGAAAAGAACCTGTGGAAGAAAGGAACCTGTGGAAGAAAGGAACCTGTGGAAGAAAAGAACCTGTGGAAGAAAGGAACCTGTGGAAGAAAGGAACCTGTGGGAGCGGCTTTAGCCGCGATCTCATTCGAACGGATGTTGTTTGATAATCGTCTGCTCGCGATCCGGACCTGTTGAGACGATGTCGACCGGTACACCGGCCAGTTCTTCGATCCGGGCAAGGTAATTGCGGGCATTAGCCGGCAGCTTCTCAAAGCTGGTCACACCAACTGTCGACTCCTGCCAGCCCGGATGTTCTTCGTACACCGGTTTGCACTCCGCAAACCGATCGACGATGACTGGAACACCCGCGATCGGCGCACCATCGATCTTGTAACCGACACAGATCTGAATCGTCTCGAGCTCGTCAAGAACATCCAGCTTGGTAACACAAAGCCCGGAAACGCTGCTGTTGACGATCGACCGACGGAGCGCAACCGCATCAAACCATCCACAACGACGTGGCCTGCCTGTCGTCGCGCCAAATTCGGCACCGACCTTCGCGAGATGTTGGCCTTGATGATCAAATAGCTCAGTCGGAAACGGCCCGGCGCCGACGCGCGTCGTGTACGCCTTGACGATGCCGAGAATGTAGTCGAGATTACGCGGCCCGATGCCGGTACCCGTACTCGCCGCTGCCGCAACCGTGTTGGATGACGTGACAAACGGGTACGTTCCGTGATCGATGTCGAGGAATGTTCCCTGTGCGCCCTCGAACAGGATGCTTTTACCTTCGTCCGCAAGATCCTGAAGAATCTGCGTGACATCCGCTGTTACAGGTGCGACAACCTCGGCGGATGCTAACGCTTCATCCAGCGTTTTCGTGAAATCGACAGTTTCCGCGCCAAAATAATTCTTCAGGAGAAAATTGTGATAGTCGAGAACTTCGCCGAGCTTCGCGGCAAAGTTCTCGCGCATGAAGAGATCGGATACTTTAAGGGCACGGCGTGCGACTTTGTCTTCGTAGGCTGGTCCGATACCGCGACCGGTCGTGCCGATGGCCGTGGCGCCTTTTGCCTTCTCGCGCGCAAGGTCCAGCGCGGCATGTGATGGCAGGATCAAGGGGCAATTCGGACTGATCTTGAGCCTGTCAAATACCGGCACGCCGCTCGCAATCAGTGCGTTCGCCTCTTCGACAAGTGCCTCGAGCGACAGCACAACACCATTGCCGATCAGGCAGCTGACGCCATCGCGAAGAATCCCTGACGGGATCAGGTGTAATACCGTTTTCTTGCCGTCAATGACGAGCGTATGGCCGGCGTTGTGACCGCCCTGGAATCGCGCAACCGCTGCGGCACGATCCGTAAGGAGATCTACAATCTTTCCTTTGCCTTCGTCACCCCACTGGGTGCCTATGACAACGACGTTTTTACCCATGGTCCTTCCGATTGTCAGTAACGAACAAGAAACAGCAAGAGCAGTCCGCCTATCATCGCGCCGAGCCCGACTGCGCGCAGCTGATTGTCACTTAGACTCGCGATCTGCGCCACCAGTTGTTTGTAACGACCGGGGCCGACAAAGGGCAGCATGCCTTCGATAATCATCAGCAACGCTACGGCCGTCAGGATCTCCGTCCAGTACATCGTCCCGCCTTAGATGTAACGCTCGCTTACCGCCCGCCGTCCAATTCATTCAGGTAGCGAAAGAAATCATTGTCCGGGTCCAACACAAGAAGATCACCCGGCTTGCCCATCGATTTCCGGTACGCGTCAATGCTGCGGTAGAACGAATAGAACTCGGGGTCCTTGTTGTACGCATTGGCATAAGTCTCAGCGGCTCGAGCGTCGCCCTGACCACGAATCTTCTGACTATCGCGGTACGCATCCGCAAGAATTATCGTAACCTGCCTGTCAGCGTCTGCCTTCTTCTCATTCTCATTCGCTCGTCCTTCAGCACGCCGCTCGGCCGCAATGCGTTTACGTTCAGCCGCCATTTGCAGATATACCGAGTTACGTACATCGTCCATGAACTCCACCTGCTTGACGCGGAAATCGATCAACTCCACGCCGAGATCCTCGGCCGTTGCTGCGGCAGTCTCAAGCATGTCGCGCATTAGCTCAGCGCGACCAATGGAAATGGCCTCGGTCACGGTACGTTTGCCGAATTCTGTAACGACAGCGTTTTTGATGATCTCAGACAATCGGCTGTCGCCAACAATCTGCGAACCACCTGTAGAGATGTAAAAACGCACAGGATCGACGATGCGCCACTTGACGAAAAAGTCGACTTCGAGGGCCTCGTTTTCAGCTGTGAAGACGCGTTCCGGACGATCACTGATCGTCAGTATCCGTTTTGGAAACTTGTGAATATTCTGTACGATCGGCCACTTCCAGTGCAGGCCCGGCGCATAGTCAGCCTTAACGACTTCACCCAGTTGCAGCTTGATCGCCAGCTCGCGCTCGTTCACGGTAAACGCCGACAAGCCAACGGCTACAAGTAAGAGTCCGAGCACGACAACGAATGTAAACTTGCTGCTGTTCATTGCCTTACCCTCCGGTCGCGTGAATCGACAGGCTCGGCTCTGACGTCGCTCTGGCCCTGAGCCGGGATCGGTGAGTCAGACGCGCGACTGCCGTCGGTCGACGAGATCGCACGAGTGCCTTGATTGATCATCTTATCTAATGGCAGATACAGCAGGTTGCCACTGCCTTCGGCATCCAGAAATACCTTGTTGGATCTGCCATACACGTCTTCAATCGCGTCGATGTAGAGTCGTTCACGGGTCACACGCGGTGCCTTTTGATATTCAATCAGCAACGCCTCAAAACGCGCGGACTCACCGTCTGCATCGGCGATCACCCGATCGTGATAGCCACGCGCATCCAGGAGAATGCGTGCTGCGTTACCACGTGCTACCGGAATGACGTCCCTTGCGTAAGCGTCGGCCTCCAGGCTGTATCGTTCGCTGTCGTTACGTGCCATTTGCGCGTCATCCACAGCAGCCTGCACGGCCTGCGGGTAATTGACATTCTCAAGCGAAATCGACGTAACCGTGATGCCAGCGTGATAACTGTCCAGCGTGTCTTGCAGCGCTTCCCGGGTTCGCGAAGCGATCTCATCACGACGAGTCGTCACCAGCACTTCGAGAGTCGTTGTTCCGACTACCTCACGCAGCGCGCTTTCAGTGACGTCTTGCAGCGTCGATTCGGGCTCGACGACTTCGAAGAGGTATTTGACCGGGTCTGTCCGCCGATATTGCACGACCATATCGATGAATACGTACTGCTCGTCTGCCGTCAGCATTTCGGTGCTGTAGGCGAAATTCGATACGGCATTCGCGTTGACCAGATCGACGGTTTCGATCGGATAAGGGATGTGCCAGTGCAGACCCGGCATCGTTGACACGGTGTAAGCACCAAAGCGCTGCACAACACCACGCTCAGCCTCATCGACGCGGTAGAAGCCGGTCACGCCCCAGGCGATCACCAGCAGGACTATCAGAAAATAGCCACCTCCCGAGCCCGCACCGCTACGACCTCCGCCACCACCTAAAATACTGCCAAGGCGTTTCTGCCAGTTCCGCACGATCTGATCCAGATCGTTGGGCTCATCGCCGTCTCTTTTCCAGGGATTCTTACCGTTTCCCGATTCGTTCCAGGCCATATTCTTCTGCTTACTCTCAGGTTACTGCCGTTACCGATGCAGGCACCGGTATTGGCTCCAAAAGGTCGGCCGAAAGGTTCTCGCGCTTCAGGAAACGTCGCAAGTCAGTCTCGGCCATCTTCAGTTCCAGCGTCCACCCGCCATCATCGCATGCCTCCTCACTGAGGACAGCACCGATCTCAAAAAGTTTTGCGCGTAGCCGACCTTGTGTCGGCTGCAACTGCATAACGCCATGCAGCGTCTTGCGCCGCAAGCGGTCACCAATTGCGTCAAGCAACAACGGGGTTCCCTCACCGGTAGCCGCGGACAGCCAGACTGCCCGGCCTTCTCCTGCCCGATTGCTGGTAACGCGCGGTTTCCTATCGAGCTTATCGATCTTATTGTACACCCGGATTTGCGGCACACGATCGGCGTCGAGTTGCTTGAGAACAGAGTTAACCTGGCGAACTCGCTGCCACCGGTTACCATCGCTTGCATCGATCAGATGCAGAATCAGATCAGCCTCGCGCGCCTCCTGTAGGGTCGAGCGGAATGCAGCGATCAGTTCATGTGGCAGATCACGAATAAAACCTACCGTGTCGGCCAAAACAACTTCGCGACCGTTCGACAATTCCAAGCGTCGAACGGTCGGATCCAGAGTCGCGAACAGCTGGTCTTCCACATACACATTGGCGTCCGTCAATGCGTTGAAAAGCGTCGACTTGCCGGCGTTTGTATAGCCGACAAGCGCCACTGTCGGAACTTCGGCACGAACCCGGTTCTGGCGGTTCATCGTTCGTCGTGCATCAACATGCTCGAGCCTTGAGCGCAGCTGCTTGATCCTCGCACCAATCATTCGCCGGTCCGACTCGAGCTGCGTTTCACCCGGGCCGCGCAGACCGATACCGCCCTTCTGCCGCTCAAGGTGAGTCCAGCCGCGAACAAGCCGTGTCGAGAGGTGCCGCAACTGCGCGAGCTCAACCTGCAACTTGCCCTCAAAACTACGAGCCCGCTGCGCGAAGATGTCCAGAATCAACCCGGCACGGTCGAGTACGCGACACTGCAGCGCGCGTTCGATGTTTCGCTCCTGGCTTGGCGATAGCGCAGTCGAGGAAATGACCAGATCGGCTTCATGCTTTACGACGCTACCGGCGACTTCGTCCAGTTTGCCTTTGCCGACAAAATACCGTGGATCGGGTCGCCGCCTCTTGCTCACGATCTCATCGACAATAAGCGCCCCTGCCGATCGAGCCAACTCTTGAAACTCTTCACGTTCGGAGTCGTCAGGTGCGCCGTCGGGACCCGCATGGAGGAGGATTGCGCGTTCGCCGCTTTCCGGTCGTTCAAACAAGTATGAACTCCCGCAGCGAGGGTGAATTCAAGCTATTCCTCTCCTGCTTCGTCGTCCGGCAAGGGAAGTCGAACATTGCGCGATGGTACGACCGTCGAGATCGCATGTTTGTACACCATCTGGTTGACGCTGTTCTTGAGTAGCACAACAAACTGGTCAAATGAATCTACCTGGCCCTGCAATTTTATGCCGTTTACAAGGTAAATCGACACAGGGACCTTCTCTTTTCGCAGGATATTAAGGAAGGGATCCTGCAATGATTGCCCTTTAGCCATAATTGGGTCTCCTAATTTTTTTGTTTTTATTTGAACACCGCATACCGGTGGCGCCGGTTGCCCGCGCGAGTTCAGCCTAAGCGTTGAAAAAGTCTATCAGAGACGCTGATATGGCGTCGATTGTGTCGGCTTCAAGTGAGTCGTAGGACGGCAGCCCGGATTCGCTCCTGAGCCAGGTAATCTGCCGTTTCGCGAGCTGCCGTGTCGCGAACAGGGCCCTCTTTCCTGCTTCTTCCAGTGACGTCTCGCCGTCGAGGTGCTGCCATAGCTGCCGATAGCCCACCGAGCGCATCGACGCGTGCTCTGCCGTCAGATTCGGACGCTGATGCAATACTTTGACTTCATCCAGAAAGTTGTTGTTTAACATCATATTTAGTCGCATTTCGATGCGCTCATGCAGCACTTTTCGGGTCGCCGGCTGCAACGCGATCTTGACAAATCGGATACTCGGGTCGACCGGGCTGCCGCTGGCTTCCTGCCATGCGCTCAGAGACTTGCCGCTCGACAAATACACTTCCAGCGCGCGCTGAATGCGCTGCCGATCATTCGGTTTGATGCGCCTTGCAGCCTGTGGATCGATTTCCAGAAGCTGCTCGTGCATGGCAGGCCAGCCGATTTGCGCTGCTTCCGTATCGATTAATGCGCGAATATCGGCATCAGCCGGGGGCAATTCAGCGATCCCGCCTGTCAGCGCCCGAAAGTACATCATCGTCCCGCCGACAAGCAGCGGCACCCGAGCGTCCGCGAAAATCGCCTCCATTTCGACCCTCGCATCGCGCACGAAATCTCCGGCGGAGTAAGTTTCCTCCGGTTCGCGAATATCAATCAGCCGATGCGGTGTGCGACGCAGCGTTTCCGCATCTGGCTTGGCGGTGCCGATATCCATGCCGCGGTACACGAGGGCAGAGTCGACGCTGATCACATCGAACGGAAATCGCTCGCACAACTCGATTGCGACGTCGGTTTTGCCGGACGCGGTGGGCCCCATCAGACAAATAGCTGTCTTCACAACGCGATGCGACTAACGTCCACGAAGAAAAAGACGATCGAGTTCTGCCATCGTGATCGCGGTCCAGGTTGGTCGGCCATGATTGCACTGATCAGCGCGCTCCGTGTTTTCCATCTCACGCAAAAGTGCATTCATTTCATCATGCGTCAACCGTCGGTTGGCGCGTACTGAATGATGACAGGCCATCGTCGCAAGATAATCGTCGCACGCGTCTGCCACCCGATTGCTTCTCCCGGCCTGCGATAGATCCGACACCACGTCCCGCAACAGCGCTTCCGCATCGGCATTCCTGAGCAATGCAGGTACTTCACGAATGACAAGACTCGTCGGGCCCGCACGGTCGACAACCATGCCCAGTCTCTCCAGCGTATCGGTCGATTGTTCCACCAGGTTCGCTTCACTCTCAGCCACTGCAACTGTTGCCGGCACGAGCAACGGTTGGCGCACGACGGCTTTGTCGTCAAACCCGTGTTTCAGTTTTTCGTAGAGAATGCGCTCGTGTGCTGCATGCATGTCGACCACGACCAGTCCGTCTTCATTTTCAGCGAGGACATAGACACCGCCAATCTGCGCAACTGCAAAGCCGAGCGGTGGCATCTCCGATGAATCCGCGCCAATGGTGCGCATAGCCGGCGGGGCGCCGCCAGACAGTGCCCGATATGCGGCGAGTGACTCGCGCACCGCCCCGTTGCCGGGCTGCTGCGAGTTCGGCAGCGACATCACACCCTGGATATGGGAATGATCCTGGGGAATCGACGTCGGCGACATCGCATGACCACCCGGCCGGGTGTCACGCAGAGCAACTTCGACGGCTTGGGATACGACACCGTGGATTCGCCGCCCGTCGCGAAAGCGCACTTCGTGTTTGGCAGGGTGGGCGTTTGCGTCCACGCCGGCCGGATCCATTGTGATGCTGAGGACATACGCGGGAAAGCGTCCATGAAACAAGACGTCACGATAGGCATGGCGAACGGCGTGAGACAGCGTCTTGTCAGTGATACTGCGACCGTTGACAAACCAGTACTGCATATCGGGCTGGCTGCGATTGAATGTCGGTAGTCCGATCCACCCTGTCAGCGCCACACCCTCGGTCTCGTGCGCAAGAAAAACGGCCTGAGCAGCGAATGTTTCGCCGCATATCTTTGCGATTCGTTGCAGCCGTTCAGCATCGGTCGCGGCAGCCGGAAGCTGCAATACCGTGCGTCGATTGTGCGTCATCACAAATTCGACGTCCGGGCGAGACAAGGCAAGTCGACGAATCCATTTTTCTACGTGCCCGAACTCCGTTCGCTCGGTGCGGAGAAAACGACGACGAGCAGGCGTATTGTAAAAGAGATCGTGAACTTCGACCGTTGTGCCAACTGGATGCGCTGCGGGACGTGGCGCGCTGATCTCTCCGCCGTCCGCCTCTACTTGCCACGCCGAATCGTCACCGGCTGTCCTGGAACTCAATGTCAGGCGCGCCACAGAGGCGATACTCGGCAATGCTTCACCACGAAAACCGAGTGACGCTATAGCTTCGAGGTCATCGAGGCTCGAAATCTTGCTCGTCGCGTGACGCGACAGAGATAGCTGCAGCTCGCTGCTCGGGATTCCGCTGCCATTGTCCCGAACGCGCATGAGCTTCTGCCCACCCGCAACGATGTCGATCTGCAGGCTGCTGGCGCCTGCATCCAGGCTATTTTCAACGAGTTCCTTGATCACTGATGCCGGGCGCTCGACGACCTCGCCGGCCGCGATCTGGTTGATCAGGTGATCTGGGAGTTGAAGAATTGGCATGCGTTGACACGAGGCGTGCGTGGACGGCCTGCCATTTTTTCAAAACAGCGGGCAAAAGTCTTGTTGGAGTCTGATCAGGTACCCGAAAAGACCGGGATCGACAGGGTCTGACCGACGCGGATCGTATCGTTGTTCAAGCGGTTCGCTGCCCGAATCGCCGCAGCGCTGACGTTGTAGCGCGCGGCAATTCCTGAAAGCGTGTCGCCGCGTGCGATTACATACCGGACCTGGCGCTCGGGAGTCCTGCGCACATCCATCGCTATCTGCGTATCAGGCGGCGGATTCGTATAGAAGTAATGTCGAATTCCACCCAGGATCGCGTTCGCCAACTTCGCCTGATGATTTGGGTCCCTGAGTTTCTTCTCTTCGCTCGGGTTTGAGATATAGGCCGCCTCGACCAGTATCGATGGCATATCTAGAGACTTCAAGACGATCAGGCCGGCCTGCTGCACGGTACTGCGCCGAACTCTGACGATCGAAGCAAGTTCACCGATCACTTTGGATCCGACTTCGAGGCTCGCGCTCAGTGTCGCGTTCTGTGACAAATCCAGCAGCACAGATGCGAGGACTTTGTCCTTGTCATCCAGCGACACGCCACCGACTTGCACCGACGCGTTCTCGCGTTCCGCAAGCAAGCGAGCTTCCTCGTCACTCGCGCCCTTCAGCGACAGGGCGTACACGGTCGCGCCATTGGCGCGCCGGTCATCGACCGCATCTGCGTGAATCGAAATAAACAGATCAGCGTTGCTCCTGTGCGCAATATCCATGCGTCTGCGGTGGTCGACGTAAATATCCGCATCACGAATGAGAACTGCCTTCATGCCACGCTCTGCGTTGATGCGCGACGCCAGCTTTTTAGACATGGCCAACGCGACGTCCTTTTCTCTTGTTCGCCCCTTGCCGACTGCGCCAGGATCGTGGCCGCCGTGGCCCGGATCGATCGCGACGACGATATCGCGCCCCGGACTGTAGCCTTCCGACGCACGTTTGACGGTCTGCAGACCATCTGAGTGCTGCAGATCGATGACAAGCCGATCACCGTACTGGCTATTGGGACCGGCTGTGAAACTCCGCGAGCGGACGTCTTCATTCAGATCGAGAACAACACGAAGCTGGCCGTTAGAGCGCACTCCGCTGCGAATGCCGCTGATAGAGCCAACACCGTCCGGCATATCGGCGCTCAGCGCACTGGCGAGCCGGCCGTCGCGAAGGTCGACAACCAGCCGGTCAGGGCCACGCAAGGTAAAAATATTGTGTTCGGTCGGCCTACTCAGATCCAGAACAACCCGGGTTTTGCCGCCTTCGGACCAGATACGGATGTTTTCGACAGTCGTCGCGGCCTGCGCGGCTGTCGCAAGCAGTGCGAAGAGTGCAGTCAGGATCAGGCGTTGGCAGCGCATCGCGGGCAGTCGAACTCACATCTCGGGATTATGTCGGGTGAGTATACCGTCGTGTCCGGGAAATCCAAGATTTTTTGTTCAAAATTATGAAGATATCTGACTTAGTTAATCTTGTGACTCATCAGGCACGTGGGCCTGTAGCCGCGCAATCAGGTCGTTCCCGCGAGGGCTCAAAGCACTGATTACGGCGTCGCGTCCACCGCCCTGGTCTGCGTAGGCAAGGCGAATTTTCAGGTCTGCCGCCTGCGACAGGCTCGGCGCGCGTTCCGGCCATTCAACGACGCGAAAGCCGTCTTCCAGTTCGGTCCAGCCGAGGTATCGCAACTCTTCTTCGCTAGTAACTCTATATAAATCAACGTGATATATGGTTCGGCCAGGCAGCTGGTAGGGCTCGACAAGTGTGTATGTCGGGCTCGGTACGGAGCCGCCGTGCCCCATCGCCACAATCAGAGCCCGCGCAAAGGTCGATTTGCCAGCGCCGAGTTCACCCTCGAGCAACAAGGTCCATCCCGTCGTATCGCCAGGCAGGACGGAATGCAAACTGGCAGCGAACGCGTCGGTTGCCGCTGCGTCAGGCAAGTGTTGCTTCATGGGTTGATGACGCCTCTGAGCTCTGACAACAGGTCTGACGCCAGTAATCCCCGCTCGCCGGTCGCGGCGGCCCGATCGCCTGCTCTCGCGTGCACTTCAACACCAACGGCAGCTGCCTCCTCGGCTGTCAGTCCCTGCGCGAGCAGGGATACGATGATGCCAGTCAGAACATCACCCATGCCTGGCGACGCCATGCCGGGATTGCCTGAGGCGCAAAGCCATGGCACTCCCGTGGCGGCCGATATCATGGTTCCGGACCCTTTGAGGACCACGACGCCGCCAAAGCACTCCTGCAGATTCTGCAATGCGGCCGGGCGATCGTCCTGGATAGCCGCAGTTGCAACGCCGAGCAAGGTTGCAGCTTCGCCCGGATGCGGTGTAATCACCCGGTTCTCGCATCTTGTCGGCGATTCGGCCAACCAGTTGAGTGCATCCGCATCCCAGACGGACGGCCGTGTGTCGACGCTTAGAGTCGCAACCAGCTCAGCTGCCCATGGTGTCCGGCCCAATCCCGGGCCGAATGCGATGACATCGGCTTTCTCAAGCAGCGGTGCCAGCTCTTTGGCACCGCTGATGCCGTGTGACATGAGTTCGGGGCGCGTCGCAACAACAATCGCGGAGTGGTCGGAATCGGTCGCAATGCTCACCCGCCCTGCTCCGGTCCTGAGCGCAGCCTCAGCGCAAAGCCTTACAGCGCCCGGCATGCCTGCTCCACCACCAACAACAAGAACATGGCCGAAATCACCTTTGTGCGCCGTACGTCGACGCGGCCCCAGGCTCTTTTGCAGCGCATCGTCGCCGATGAGCCTGCATTCCGCCTGGCTCTTTTCCCGGCCCTCGGCCGGAATATCAAGGCCTGCAAAGACGATATCGCCACAACATGTCGGGCCGTCTCCCTGGAACAGTCCCGTCTTCAGTCCCACAAACGTCACGGTCAGGTCTGCCCGCACTGCAGTACCCATCATTACACCGGTATCTCCATGAATCCCGGTCGGGATATCAAGAGCAAGCACATTGCCCGGGTGCGCATTGATGGCGGCGACAGCAGCCTCAAATTCGCCGGCAAGATCTCGCTCCAGGCCACTGCCGAGAATGCCGTCGACTATCAGCTGAACATCTGCGTCCAAATCGCCGGACCATGGGGCGACGACACCGCCTTCGGCCACAAAATCACCATAGGCAGTCGCCGCATCGCCCTGCAATGAAACAGGATCCACCAACGCAGCGACCGAAACAGAGATACCTTCACTTGCAGCCAGCCGGGCAAGCACATAACCGTCGCCGGCATTGTTGCCTGCGCCACAGACAATTTGCCACCGCCCGGCATCGGGAAATCGAAGTTGCGCCTCGCAAAGCGCCGCGGCTCCGGCCCGTGACATGAGCGTGTAGCCGGGTATGCCGATATCCTCGATCGCCGTGCGATCCAACTCACGCACAGTGGCAATTGAGTAAATATCGGCAGGCATGGTGCTCATGACCGTGATTATACTGTGAGCCGAAGGGGAACTTGCATTGCCACAACCACCTATAAGTTCGGCACACGAGATGACGGCACTGAAGACCGACATTATTCGATGGGGAACAGAACTGGGTTTTCAGCAGCTGGGCGTCAGTGATATCGACCTGTCCGAGGCTGAATCACGTCTGGACGTGTGGCTGGCCGAAGAGTTTCACGGTGAGATGCAGTACATGCGCAAGCACGGCACGAAGCGCAGCCGGCCAGGGCAGCTCGTTCCGGGCACGATTCGCGTAATTTCGGCGCGCCTGGACTACCTGCCGGAACACCAGGAGCACGCCGATGAACTGCTCGATCATGAATCGAAAGCCTATATCTCGCGCTATGCACTGGGCCGCGACTATCACAAGTTAATGCGGAATCGACTGCAAAAGCTCGCGTCGCGGATTCAAAAACACATCGGTGATTACGGCTATCGGGTGTTCGTTGATAGCGCACCGGTACTGGAGAAACCGCTTGCGGAAAAGGCCGGTATCGGCTGGATTGGCAAGCACACAAATATCATCAATCAGAAGGCCGGATCCTGGTTCTTTCTCGGCGAGCTGTATACAGATCTACCGCTACCCATCGATGAAAAAGCGACAGGGCACTGTGGAACCTGTCGCGCTTGTATCGATGTGTGCCCGACGAAAGCGATTGTTGCGCCTTACACAGTTGATGCAAGACGGTGCATTTCATATCTGACAATTGAGTTACGCGGGTCAATACCGATCGAGTTTCGCGAGGCGATGGGCAACCGCATTTACGGCTGTGACGATTGCCAGTTGTATTGCCCATGGAACAGATTTGCCGCACCGACAGCGGAAGACGATTTCTCTCCGCGGCACGGACTCGACTCGGTCGAGTTGACCGATCTGTTCTCCTGGAGCGAAGCCAAGTGGCTGGAAAGAACGGCCGGAAGTGCGATTCGACGCATCGGCCATGAAAGCTGGATGCGCAATATTGCGGTCGCGCTTGGTAATGCGGCGACGACATCTGACGTCATCAATGCGCTCGAGTCACGCCGCGATTTCGCGTCTGAGCTCATAGCTGAACACGTCAAATGGGCGCTTCAGCAACATGAAGATAGAAAAAGAGAATGCCTGTAGATTATTGAGGTTCGAGGCAAAAACGCCGCGATTTGGCGCATTCTGTGGCCCAGTCGATATTCTTAACTCGTAATTAACGCAAGAATCAATGCTCTCCACGAGAACAAAGCATTGCCGCAAACGCTCGCAATAAATTCGGATTACAAACGCTCGCTGCTCGAGGGCCTCGAGCTGTTTCAGGGTGTGTGTGCAGATGACGTGCAGGACCTGCTGCAGAATTGCGACCGCCGTGACCTGGCTGAAGGCGAACTGTTGTTGTCGCCGGAAGCCAGAAATGAACACGTTTTCATCGTACTATCCGGCAGCCTCAATGTTCATGTCGGCAGCCTTGACGCTCCGGTCCTCGTGACGATGGATGTTGGCGCCTGTGTCGGCGAAATGTCTATCATCGAAGACCGTGATCCATCGGCATTCGTGATCGGAGCAGAGCCAACTCACTTGCTCGTCATTCACCAGACCATATTGTGGGACATGGTCGATGCCTCACACGAATTCGCCAAAAACCTGCTTGTCGTCTTATCCGAACGTGTTCGCAGCCACAACCATGTCATCGCAGATAGCTACGGCGAACTGCGTAAAGTCGAACGTCATGCGATGACCGACGCTTTGACCGGACTCAGCAATCGGCACACGATGGAAGAGTCTTTCTTACGTGAGATAAACCGATGCCAGAAAGACGAGAACCCGATTTCATTGGTGATGATCGACATCGATAACCTCAAGGTGTTCAACGATCAGTTCGGGCACATGGCCGGCGATCGTGCGTTGTCGGCAGTCGCGAGCATATTGCGACACCAGTTTCGCCCACGCGACCTTATCGTTCGTTATGGCGGTGACGAATTTGCAGTCCTGCTGCCGCAAGTCGACGAGAAACTGGCAATGAGTATCGCGGACCGGGTTCGACAAGCCGTCTCCGGCAGCACCGGCGACGGCAGTGATTCACTGATTCAGATTCCGATCAGGATCTCGATGGGTGTTGCAGAGCTCGAATCCGGCGGCAATCTGACTTCATTGATACGTGCCGCCGACGCCGCCCTCTACCGTGCCAAACACGCAGGGCGAAACGTCGTATCAAACTAGCTTGCCAGTTCAGGCCAATGCGGCAGCTGCGGGATTGAAAAAGTGGCGCCCGCCTGTGGTACGTTCGATTTGCTGGAACAATTGCGCGTAATCGGCATCGTTGTTGATCGGGTCAATCTGTGATGCGTTCACGATCAGTAATGGGCCTTCGTTGTATGCGTGAAAAAACCGGGCATAGGCATCGGTGACCTTCTCCAGGTAATTTCGGTCAATGGCACGCTCGAATCCGATGCCGCGGCGCGCGATGCGATCGAGCAGTGAATCGACAGACGCCTGCAGGTAGATAACAAGATCAGGCACAGGCGCGTCGATATCGAGTGAATCAACAACCTGCTTATACAGATCGAGTTCGTCAGGATTCAGGTTCAGATCAGCAAATAGCTGGTCTTTCGAAAACAGATAATCCGAGACCCTGACATTGGCGAACAAATCGGACTGACGAAGATCTTCAATTTGCCGTGCACGTGCGAACAGAAAAAACATCTGTGCTGGCAAGGCGGCCGACCGGCCGTCCCGATAGAAGCGTTCCAGGAACGGATTTTCATACACTTCCTCAAGAACGACGTCCGCCGAGAGACTCGTCGCCAACTTCTTTGCGAGGCTTGTCTTGCCAACACCGATCGGCCCTTCGACAACAATGTATCGTGAGGAAGTTTCAGTGCGGCTTAACTGGCGAACGGACAAATGCTCTTTCCTATCAATCGATTCGGGATATCCGCGGCTCTCTCTGGTCCACCGCAATATCGGCAACACAACCCAGACCCGGGATAACGAGATCCGGCGCAATCTCCTGCAGAGGCAACAATACAAAATTTCGCTCTGCGATGCCCGGATGCGGCACTGTCAGCGCTGGCTCATCGATTCTGGCGCCCTCATAAACCAGCAGATCCAGATCAAGGACTCGCGGCCCCCAGCGCTCACCGCGTACGCGCCCTTGCGAATGCTCGATCTCCTGCAGAGACTGCAATAACGAGTACGCATCAAGCAACGTCACAATTTTGGCGACAGCGTTGACAAAGTCCGGCTGCGCGATCGTTCCCAGCGGGGCCGACCGATACAGGGAAGATCGGGATACCAGCTCTGTGCCTGGAATCGCTTCGAGTAGTTTGATCGCACATTCAATTTGCCGGACCGGCTCTTCAAGATTGCTGCCCAATCCGACAAAAGCTGTTGTTTGGTCTTCGCGGCCCGCCGTCACGACGAACCTGAAGGATTAGGACGCCGTCGTCGGCGCCGGCGCCGGCTCTTTCCTTTCGGCTGCTGATTGATCTGAAAGCTGGATGCACGATCTTCTGCAGACTGGGTCTGTACTTTGGTCCAGAATTCCGCCTTGTCAGCATCAAACTGGCCAACCGCCGCAAGTAGCAGCATAAAGTCATAGGCAGCACGAAAGCGTCGATGCTCGAGTAGCTTGATTGCGCGCTTGCCGCGCGTCTGCAAAAACCGCGGCTGCAACGCAAGCATTTCGCGCATCGGCACGGTAAAACGCCGCGGGATCGCGATACGTCGTTGCTGTTGTGTACCGAGTTCGTAAGACGCGAGACTCAGTGACTGCGATTCCGACATCTTTTCTTCAGAGCGTCGAATTGCCGCCAGTTTCGTGGTGGGCTTCCACAAGAACACGCCGAGCAGAAACATCGGTGTCACGGACTTCCCCGACCTCACACGACGATCCGTGTTTTGCAGCGCAGCCCGTACAAACTCCAGAAACGACCCATCCGCGTCAAGCTCCTTGTCCACTGCCGGGAATAGCTCCGCAAACAGTTTGTACTGACGCAGAAGATCGAAAGTCTTCTCAGCAAATCCGGCCTGGAAAAGTTTGAGGAATTCATCAAAGAGACGTGCAGCGGGCACGTTGGCGAGAAGCGGAACATCCTTGGCCATCGCCTTTTCGGCCGCCCGATCGATTGTGAAATCGAGTTTCGCAGCAAAGCGGACGGCGCGTAACATCCGCACCGGATCCTCGCGCATGCGTTTGTCGGGGTCGCCGATCAATACCAGTCGACGTTGTTCGACGTCAGCAACACCGCCGGTGTAATCCCAGATACTGAAATCGGCGATGTTGTAATAGAGCGCATTGCAGGTGAAATCGCGACGCCAGACATCTTCCTCGATGCTGCCGTAGACATTATCGCGCACGATGCGACCTTCCTCGTCGTGTGCGTGATCGTCATCCTTGTGGTTCGCCGCGGCCCGAAATGTCGCAACTTCAATGACTTCCCTGCCAAAGCGTACGTGTGCAAGCCGGAACCGGCGGCCGATCAATCGGCAGTTACCAAACAGCGCTCTGACCTCTTCCGGCGTGGCATTCGTCGCAACATCGAAATCTTTGGGGTGCAGTTCCAACATAGCGTCGCGCACACAGCCGCCTACCAGAAACGCCTGATAACCTGACTTGTGCAGCCGGTACAGCACTTTCAACGCGCTTTTGGAGATCTCGTCCCGGGAGACGTTGTGAGCAGCGCGGGGAATGATCTGCGGCAGCTTGGGCTTCTTGGTCCCGCTGTTTTTCAATCGAAATTCCGCTTGAGCATTGGATATGCGGTCGTATAATAGCAGCCCCCGCACGGCCGGGGCAGGTAAATACCTGAGCTCCGCTCCCTTCGTCTAGTGGTTTAGGACGCCGCCCTCTCACGGCGGTAACAGGGGTTCGAATCCCCTAGGGAGTGCCAAACAAATAAAAGAGGCCCTTGTGGCCTCTTTTTGTTTGTTTTGTATTTCCTGTGGAGGATTTGAATCCTGTTCGACAAAACGCGACAGCGTTTTGGACGCCGCAGGCGCCCCGAAGGGGTGAGAATCGTCCAAGGCGATTCGAATCAATCCCCTGGGGAGTGCCAAACATTGCAAAGGTTTAGCATCGAATGGTGCTGGCCCTTTTGTTTTTAATCATCCGCGTAACCATCCGGTTTCATCAAAAGCGGCCATTCAAAAAAAGATTTCATACAGGACGCGACAGGCTGCAATCGGCTGCGATCTCAATCGGTGGATGCAACACCTAGACTCTAACTATAGAGCGGAGGGTGTTGCAAATGAAACAGAGACCGAGAAGATATATCACTGATT
>Ga0255052_10000973_pt1 | contig 22208 bp, 15 predicted proteins | sample JV7_2_21_MG_FD_188632 | JGI IMG/M metagenome (GOLD analysis project Ga0255052, IMG submission 188632) | Seawater microbial communities from Jervis Inlet, British Columbia, Canada - JV7_2_21 | ecosystem: Environmental > Aquatic > Marine > Inlet | place: Canada: British Columbia | collected... | reverse complement strand
ATAGCCGTTGGTGCCGTATAAACGATGTTCACGCCATGTTTGTCGCAAACCTGCCAGAAACGGCTTGAATCAGGATAGTTCGGCACGCCTTCGAACATCATCGTCTTGGCGCCGTTAGCCAGCGGGCCGTAGACGATATAGGAGTGACCCGTCACCCAGCCGACGTCGGCCGTACACCAGTAGACATCGCCAGGCTGGTAATTGAATACGTACTTGAACGTCAGCGCCGCGTATACGAGATAGCCGCCGGTCGTATGCAGTACACCTTTCGGTGTGCCGGTCGAACCGGACGTGTACAGGATGAAGAGCGGATCCTCCGCGTTCATGGGCTCGCACGGACAATCGGCATCGACGGTTTTCTCTGCCTCGTGCAGCCAGACATCTCGGCCGTCCTGCCAATTGATGTCGGAGCCCGTATGGCGCACGACGAGGACCTTCTCCAGCGTCGTTACCCCATCGATACTTGCTGCCGCATCGACATTCTTCTTCAGTGGTACCGAGCGGCCGCCGCGGACCCCTTCATCTGCAGTAATGACGATATTGGATTGGCAATCAATGATGCGGCCGGCAAGTGCGTCCGGCGAAAACCCGCCGAACACGACGGAGTGGACAGCGCCGATGCGTGCGCAGGCGAGCATCGCTACCGCAGCCTCCGGGATCATCGGCATGTAAATCGTGATGCGATCTCCCTTTTTCGCACCGATCGACTTCAGGACGTTCGCAAACCGGCACACCCTCTGGTGCAGTTCGCGGTAGCTGATCGTGAGGTCCGTGCCGGGATCATCCCCTTCCCAGATAATCGCCGCCTGGTCCGCCTTGTCCTCAAGATGCCTGTCTACACAGTTGTGGCAAACGTTGAGTTCGCCGTCTTCGTACCAGCGGATGTGCAGGTCGTCTCTTGCAAATGAGACGTCCTTAACCTTGGTAAATGGCTTGATCCAGTCGACAATCCCGGCTTGCTCCGCCCAGAAGCCCTCGTTGTCTTCGACGGACTTCTTGTACAGCTCGAAGTACTCCTCCTCGCTGATCAACCCGTTTTTCTTGAAATAATCGTTGATCGCGTATGTTTCACTCATTGGAATCTCCAATCGGTAGGTGCCCAAAGGCCCGGACGGCTGCCCGTTTCAGGCATTTTGAATCGCCACACGAATGGCGCGCATTAGACATTGGTCTATTTCGCGAAGTGATTCGACTTTTGGCTAATGGCAACGACCCCCCCTCTGATTGAGTATCCGCCATGATTCACAAAAAACTTCCCCGGGGGAAAGAATGATGAAGAGAAATATTCCCAGTTTTACGTCAATGGCAGCGTCGGTTTCGCTGGTCTTGTTGGCACTATCGGGCAGCGCTTTTGCCCAGGATGAAGGGCCTACGACGACGTACAAGTTTGGCGGCTACGCCAAGTTTGACGCCATGTTCAGCGATTACAGTGACGCGACGCCGGACGGCGGCGCCCTCATTCGCCAGTTCTATTATGCGCCCCAAGTACCGATCGGTGACGGCTCGGCCAGCAGCGACATGACGACAGACTTCCATGCCAGGGAGACGCGTATCAACTTCCGCGCTGATACGACGACGAAGGGCGGCGACACGATTCTTGCTTACATCGAGATGGATTTCCTCACCCACACTGATGGCAACGAAGTCGTGTCCAATTCCTACAGCCCGCGTAATCGGCATGCTTTCATTAGGTACAACAAGTGGACATTCGGCAAGACCTGGTCAACATTCATGGACGTCAGCGTCCTGCCCGAAGCGCTCGACTTTGTCGGCCCGGCCGAATCCACCACGTTCATTCGGCAGGCCCAGATCCGCTATACGAGCGGTAACCTGGAACTGGCTGTCGAGAACCCGCAGACGTTTGTTGTGGGCGGCACCAGGGACCTCTCCACGGTGCCCGACCTGGTTGGGCGTTACACGTTCAAGCTGAAGGGCGGCAGCTACATCAGGGTGGCCGGCCTGGTGCGAAATCTTAAAATTCAGGACCTCGGTGGGGGCCAGGTCGACGAAACAGGCTACGGCGTCAGCGCCTCGACCAAGTTTGTATTCGGCAATGGCAGCGACCTCCGCGCCATGCTCACCGTCGGTGACGGCGTCGGTCGTTACGTCGGCCTCGGTCTCGTCCCGGACGGCTACGTTGACGTGAACAACCAGATCGCGACGGCTGAGGCTGTTGCCTTTTTCGTTTCGTACCGTTTGAAGTGGAACGACAAGTGGCGTTCGAACTTCATGTACGGCACGACCACCATCGACTACGACAACAATGTGACGGCAGCAACCCTGAATGACACCGCTTCGAGCATCCATGCGAACCTCATCTACAACATACTACCGAAGCTGGATATCGGCGCCGAAATCATCTGGGCTGAGCGTGAGATCGTGAGCGGCACGGACGGCGACTTCACGCGCTTCCAGTTCTCCGCGAAGTACGCGTTTTGACCGACTAACAACAATAGCCATGTGCAATTGATCTGGCGGCACCTTTAGGGGTGCCGCCAGTTTTACGTTGTGGCCTGCCATGTCAGAATATACGCATGAACGAACTTCCTGAGATTGCCCGCTTCCTGTCGGGACTTCCCGGATTCGACGCGCTCGATGACGCCCAGGTCAACACCGCTGCCGCAGCGATACAAATCGGCTATACCCGCGCGGGCAATGACGTGCTGCACATCGGCGACGAAAACCGGCAATTGCGAATCATTCGCAGTGGCGCGCTGGACCTATACAACGGCGACGGCACGCTCGTCACCCGCGTCGCGGAGGGAGACTGTTTCGGTTTTCCGTCGCTGATGAATGCGGCGCCCGTGCGACATCAGTCTGTGGCAATAGAAGATTCGCTGATTTATCACCTCGACGGCCAGGTTTTCTCCAACCTGCGCGGCGAGAACGCCAGGTTCGACACGCACTTTATTCGCATGCTCTCTGACCGATTGCTTACGCGGCCAACGGTGGAGAAGCTCCACGGTGCGGGCGGCCGGGCGGTTTCCCAGCTGATCTCGCGAGCACCCGTCACGATCGAGGCGAATGCCACCATTCAGCAGGCCGCCAGGAAAATGGTCGACGAGCGCGTCTCCGCCATGCTCGTCATGGACGATGGGCGATTTGCCGGTATCGTCACGGATCGGGATATTCGTAAACGTGTCGTGGCGGTGGGAAGGCAGGGTAACGAGTCGATCCGTACCATCATGTCGAAGAATCCGTTCTGGATAGATTCCGCTGCCCTGGCCTACGAGGCGGCTCTTACAATGATGCAGAAGCAGATTCACCATCTGCCCGTCTGTGAAGATGGTGAACTTGTCGGCATGGTCTCCCGCAGTGATTTCATGCGCCTGGAAACCGAGCACCCGCTCTACCTCGTCAACGACATCGCCAAGCAAACCACGGTTGACGGAATCGTCGACGCCTGCCGCCGGCTACCCGGCCTGATCGCGGGTCAGATCAACGGCGATGCGCATGGAGAGCAGCTCGGCAAGTTCATCACGACGATCACGGATTCGGTAACCCAGCAACTGTGTCGTATCGCAGAAACGGAATTCGGACCGCCACCGTGCAATTACGCCTGGGTGGCACTAGGCTCGCAAGGACGCCACGAACAGTCGGCCCGCAGCGATCAGGACAATGCGCTCGTACTCGGCGACACCGCGACCGACGCGGTTGATAACTATTTCAAGGCGCTCGCCGGCATCGTCAATGACGGTCTGGATGCCTGCGGTTACGTCTACTGTCCTGGTGACGTAATGGCCTCGAACCCCAAATGGCGGCAACCGCTGCGGGTCTGGAAACAGTATTTCAATACGTGGATTACCGTCCCCGAAGAAAAAGCCCTGATGCACGCCAACATCTTTTTCGATCTGCGCTGCGTGCACGGCGACACGACCCTGGTTGACGAACTCAAAGCGAGTGTTCGCGAAGACTCCCGCCGCAATGAGATCTTCCTCGCTCTCATGGCCAAAAATGCGATGAACTTCCAGCCGCCGTTGGGTATCTTCCGACAATTCGTACTCGAGAAATCCGGCGAGCACAAGAACACGCTCGACATGAAGCTGCACGGGATCATGCCGATCGTCGAGATCGCGCGGATTCGGGCCCTCGCGGCCGGAGAGATGCGCATCACGACGAGAAACCGTCTGCGCGCGGCCGCGAAAGCGGGCGAGATAACCGCGGCGGACGCCGCCAACCTTATCGACGCGCTGGATTTCATCGAGAAATTGAGAATGGAAAATCAGAGCCGGCAGATGCACGCGGGTCAAAAACCCGACAATCACCTGTCGCCAAAAGAGCTTTCGCCGCTCGTCAGACAAAACCTCAAGTCTGCGTTTACCCAGGTCAGCATCAGCCAGGCGGCGTTGTTGAATCGATTCCACCTCGCATGAGCAACGTCTGGCTCACACTGAAGCGCTGGCGCGCGCGCCGACGATCTACCGACGCGCATTTCAGGGCGTTTATCAAGCAGTCGCCACCTTCGCCCGGTACGCCCTTCGACGAGGCCGAACTGGTTTGTGTCGATATCGAAACGACCGGCCTGGATCCGGCCACGGCACAAATGTTGAGCATCGGCTGGGTGCTCATTCGCAATGGCATGGTTGATCTGTCCACAGCAGAGTCTCACGTCGTCAAACCGACAGGCGACGTCGGCGACAGCGCCTCCGTGCACGGTCTGACCGACACCATGGTGAATCTGGGCATGGACCCCACGCAGGCCACGCAACGCGTCATCGACGTGCTCGCCGGGCGGGTCCTTGTCGTACATCATGCTGGACTCGACAAGGGACTGCTGGACCGTCTGTGCAAGGTCCAGTTCGGAGAAAAGCTGCTGGTACCCATCATTGACACGCTCGCGCTGGAACACCGACGCCAGAAGCGCAAGCACCATCTCGACGACAACCGCTCACTGCGGCTGCCGGACCTGCGCACGCACTACAATCTCCCCTGGTACCGCGGACACGATTGCCTGATGGACGCCGTGGCGACGGCCGAGTTGCTCATTGCAATGGTTGCCGGGCTCGAGTCGCGGGACCGTACGACACTCGCTGACCTCTACTAGCCCATCTCTTCTGGCCCATCTCTTCTGGCCGATCTCTCCTGGCACTCGTCTTTCGTCCAATGGCTGCACACCGGGCGGTCTCCTAGAATTGGGGAGATTCATTGTGATGCGGGGCTGCCATGAGCAAATTTGCGGAAATCCATCAGCGTTCGATCGAAAATGCGGCGGAGTTTTGGGCGGAAGCGGCGGAAGGCATTGACTGGGAAACTCGCTGGGACCGCGTTCTCGATGATTCGAACGCTCCCATATACCGCTGGTTTCCCGGCGGCCGCCTCAACACCTGTTACAACGCGGTTGACCGGCACGTGGAAAACGGCCGCGGCGATCAGGCTGCGATCATCTACGACAGCCCGGTAACCGGTACGCAGCGCCGTATCAGTTACGGCGAGCTGCGTGACGAAGTTGCCGTTTTCGCAGGCGTACTCGCAGGCAATGGCGTCAACAAGGGCGACCGGGTGATCGTCTACATGCCGATGATCCCCGAAGCGATAGTCGCTGTACTGGCGTGTGCCAGGCTGGGTGCCGTGCATTCGGTCGTATTCGGCGGTTTCGCGCCCGCCGAACTGGCGACACGCATCAACGACGCCGAGCCCAGGGCCATCGTCTCCGCATCTTGCGGCATCGAACCGACGCGCGTTATCGAGTACAAACCACTACTCGACCAGGCCCTGGAAATCGCGACTCACAAGCCCGAACACTGCATCGTATTGCAGCGGCCACAGCTCGAGGCGCAACTGACCGCGCCGAGAGATGTCGACTGGCATGCCGCGGTGTCAGCTGCCTCCGCGCATGACTGCGTGCCGGTAGAGGCCACCGATCCGCTCTATCTGTTGTACACGTCCGGCACCACGGGCCAACCGAAGGGCATTGTACGAGACAACGGCGGCCACGCCGTGGCTCTGCACTGGACGATGAAGAACATCTACGGTGTCGAGCCCGGGGAGGTGTACTGGGCAGCCTCGGACATCGGCTGGGTGGTAGGACACTCCTACATCATTTATGGGCCGCTGCTGCACGGCAATACGACGATCCTGTACGAAGGCAAACCCGTCGGGACCCCGGACCCCGGCGCATTCTGGCGTGTCGTATCGGAGCACGAAGTTGCCTGCATGTTCACCGCGCCGACCGCATTTCGGGCGATCAGGCAACAGGATCCGGACGGCGAATACATAGAAAAAAACGACATGGGGTCATTGCGGGCGTTGTTCCTCGCCGGCGAGCGTTGCGATCCGGACACATTGCATTGGGCGGAGAACAAGCTCGGCGTGCCCGTGATCGATCACTGGTGGCAAACGGAAACGGGCTGGTCCATTGCGGCAAATTGCCTCGGCACCGAACTGCTGCCCGTCAAGGCCGGCTCGGTCGGACCCGCCGCCCCGGGCTGGGAGGTCAGGGCACTCGACGAAAACGGCCACGACGTTGCCGCCGGCGACGTCGGCGCCATTGCGTGCAAGTTGCCGCTACCGCCCGGGACACTGCCCGGCTTGTGGAATGCCGAGGAACGCTTCCGCGGCTCCTACCTCGAGACGTTTCCCGGTTACTACGAAACGGGAGACGCCGGCTTCATCGACGAAGATGGCTACATTTTCGTCATGTCGCGCACTGACGATGTCATCAATGTTGCCGGTCATCGTTTATCCACGGGTGCCATCGAGGAAGTTCTTGCGGCACACGACGATGTTGCCGAGTGTGCGGTGATCGGCGCCGCCGATGCGATGAAGGGGCAGTTGCCGGTAGGGCTCCTCGTCCTGAAAGCGGGCGCGGATCGTACCGAAGAGGATATCGCCGCGGAGGTCGTGCAGATGGTTCGTGACCAGGTCGGTCCCGTTGCCGTGTTCAAGAAGGCGGCGATTATCGGTCGTCTGCCGAAGACCCGCTCCGGCAAGGTGTTGCGCGCCACGATGCGCAAGATCGCCGATGGAGACGAGTACAAGGTGCCTGCAACGATCGAGGATCCCGACGTGCTCGATGAGGTAAGGATTGCATTGCAATCGTTGGGTTACGCGGCATCCGATTCGTAAGTTCTAACCTGGGCGGAATTCGTTTCGCTTGACACCCGGCCGACGCGTTCCTATCGTAGCGCGGTCATTAAGTAGACCCGACACGCAATGTTCGGGCGACGGGAAGCCGGTGAAAATTCCGGCGCTGCCCCCGCAACGGTGATCGAGCAAAAGTCTCAGCCCCGTGCCAATGCACGGAGCCACTGCGAAGCACGAACGGTGCTCGTGGGAAGGCGCTGAGACGGGATATCTCTCCGCTCGTAAGCCCGGAGACCGGCTTGATGGACACGCGAACGGCGCGGCGGGCGACTGTTCGGGCGTGCCGTAGCAAGCCGTCCTCTCCCCCGCAACCGTTCTGGAAATTCGTTTACAGGCGTGCGGAGGGCACGCACAGGGGAGACAGATGGGACTCTTTCGATTTGCCGCCGCGACGGCGCTGATGCTATGTGTCGCGCTACCGGCTCACGCAAACGACATCTCACCCAGCGACACGATCATCGTGACAGCGACACGCACGGAGATACCACTGGAACAGGCAACGGTTCCTGTGCGCGTCATTACCCGTGACGACATCGAGCTGTCACTGGCGACGGACCTTGCCGAGTTGCTGCGCTTTGAAGCAGGCATTGATATCGGCCGCAACGGCGGGCCGGGGCAGGCAACGTCGCTGTTTCTGCGTGGTACCGAGAGCAATCACGTGCTCGTGCTTATCGACGGCGTGCGTATGAACCCCGGAACGATTGGCGGTGCGGCGGTTCAGCATATCTCGCCCGAGATCATCGATCGCGTAGAGATCGTGAATGGTGCGCGCTCGGCACTGTATGGAACCGACGCGATCGGCGGTGTCATCAACATCATCACGCGTCGCGCCGAGGAGACCAGCGTCGAGGCCGGCGCGGGTGCAGGCAGTTTCGATTCGCGCTCTGCTTTTCTATCCGCTGGGACGCGTGGCTCGAAAAATCAGTTCGGCATGACTGTCGACTGGCAGGATTCCGCGGGTTACCCACCACGCGTGGAATCGGACATCGATCGTGGCCATGACAATCTCTCACTCAATGTTTACGCGGCCCGGGATATCGGTCGCGGGGAAGTCAGCTTGCGACACTGGCGAGCCGAGGGAACCGTGGAATACCTCGACTTCTTTCTGGCACCCGTCGACCAGGATTACAGGAATTCGACGACCGCGTTTGAATTCGACAAGCAGATTGCCGAGCGCGGCACGAGCAAGCTCATCCTTGCGTACATGCAGGATCGAATTTACCAAAACCAGTCAGACGATTTCGTCGAGTCGGACCGCTTGAGCGTCGACTGGCAATACACACACGCGTTTTCCGAACACACGATCACAGGCGGTCTGTTCGCCACGGACGAGACGGCGAAAACACTGTCATTCGGCGCGGGATTCGACGAGGACACAGAAGTTCGTGCCGCGTTCCTGCAGGACCAGTGGACGCACGACCGTCACCGCGCGTTTGTCGCGCTGCGCCTCACGGATCACGAAGCTTTCGGCAACCAGACTACGTATAACGCCGAATACGGCTATGAATTGACCGACGCGTGGGCCATGCGCGGCGGGCTGGGCCGCGCGTTTCGCGCGCCTGATGCAACCGACCGCTTCGGCTTCGGCGGCAACCCCGATCTCGAGCCTGAACTGGCGGACGAGTACCAACTCGGTATGCGCTACAAACCCGGCAATCGGCACAGCGTGGACTTCGAGTTGTATGCCAACGACATAGAGGACCTGATCGAATTCGACTTCGTGACCTTCACGCTGGTCAATATCGATGCCGCGGAAATACGCGGTGCGCAATTCGGTTACGAGTATCGCGGGGACACGTTCACGGTGCGAACGGAATTGTTGAAGCAGCGAGCGGACAACAAGACGACCGGTGCACGCCTGTTGCGGCGCGCGGAGGAAAGCCTGACAGTCAGTTACGCGCAGTACATCGGCGACCATCGCATGGGTGTTTCCGTGCTCGCGAGCGGCGACCGCGAGGACTTTGGCGGGGTACTACTCCCAGGCTACGTCATCGCCAATCTGACAGGCCAATTAGCGATCTCTGAGGCCTGGCAGCTGAATGCGCGCATCGAGAATGTGTTCGACACGACCTATCAAACTGCTGCAAATTTCCGGATGCAGGAGCGCAGCGCGTTTATCGAGTTAAAATACCGCTGGCACTAGGGCCTGTTCACACTAATATGGGCAAACGACTCAGCAAGATCTATACGCGTACCGGTGACGACGGCACCACCGGTCTCGGTGACGGCTCGCGCACGGCGAAGGACGGCGCACGAGTCGAAGCGTACGGAACCGTTGACGAGGCCAACAGCGCAATCGGCGTGGTCCTGTCCTACGCGAGCGTGCCGGAGTCCGTTCGCAGTAGCCTGACCGAGGTGCAACACGACCTGTTCGAACTCGGCGGCGAATTGTGCATTCCGGGCCACAGTGCGATCACGGACGCTGCGGTCGAGCGGCTCGAGCAGGATCTCGATACCCACAACCAGGACTTGCCGGCGCTCGCGGACTTCATTCTGCCGGGCGGCGGTCCGGCCGCAGCCGCTTGTCACCTTGCTCGTACGGTTGTGCGACGCGCGGAACGTCGTACAAAGAGGCTGGCCGATGCCGAATCAGTTCGCGGCGAAGCGCTCAGGTACCTGAACAGGCTTTCGGACCTGCTATTCGTCTATGCGCGAGTCATTGCGCGCGCGGAATCGGGCCAGGAAGTCCTCTGGAATCGGAAGCGCGACTAGAAGCGGCCTCAATAATATGCATGAGTCGCGTTTCTGCGGCCACGGGTCTCAGCGGCGCGGCGCGCGCCGCGTCGAATGTCGGTGATCATTTGCAAGGCGCGCAACAAAGCCGCTGGACCCGTGGCGCGAAACCCATACGGGAAGCTCCTTTGCGGGTGGTCTGCTTTGTTGATCGTCGTTCGAATGGAATGACCATGCTGCGCTCCTCATGCCGCGCAGCCCATCCCGCAAAGGCTGCTTCGCGACCATGAATATTATTGAGGCCGCTTCTAGAGCATTTTTTGCATCAGCACGGCGTCGCCCGGGCACAGACTGACAAATTCCGCAGTCTGTGCGATCACCGCGGGCGCCTGGTCACGTGGCCGTGCTTCGTAACCCAGACCCTGGAACCAGGTGTCGGCATCGATCGTCAGCAGCCACATCTCCCTGACTCCCTGACCGGTTGCCTGCTCCTCGAGCTCTGCCACGAGGAGCCGCCCGAGACCAGCGCCACGAAATTTGGAGTCGACGACCAACGACCTCAGCAACCCGATCGATTCGTAGCACTCGAGTCCGATCAGACCCGCGATCGATTGCTCGACCGTGGCGACGAGGAACCTGTCAACCGATGCTGCACTGAGGTCGGCAACCGGTAGATTCGCTCGCGATAGCAATGCTTCCGCAACGTCGAAATCAGCCGCTGAACCCGGCCGGATGAGTACATCATGAGTCATTCGCGTCCCTGAAACTGGCTCGTTGCTCGCGCGCGGACTGCAGTGCGTCACAAATTGCGGCACCCGCCGTCAGCACCCTCGGTGTCGGCCGGCTGATTTCGTCGGCGGGCACCAAAAAGCGGTTTCCGTAGCGACTCGAAGCCACGTTGGGCCATCGGTCCCATTCGCTGAACGCGTCAGCTCCGGCGTCCGTCGCCGCCAGCATGACCTCCGGATCACGATCGATGACCGCCTCGACATCAATTCCGGGCGCAAGCTCCCCGAGATCCGCGAATACATTGTCGCCGCCGCACAGCGTAATCAGTTCGCTCACGAAATGGCCGTCACTCACGGTATACAGCGGTCGCTTCGACACCTGGTAGAAGACCCGGATGCGTTCGCTACCCGCATGCTGCCGTTCAAGCAACTTCAGGCCGGCATCGAATTCGTCGGCAGCTCCCATGGCGTGATACTGCCGTCCCGTGAGACCGCCGATGCGGAGCATCGCAGCTGATATGTCGCCGAGTTTCTGCGTGCGAATAGTCTCGACGACGTACCCGGTCTGTCTCAATTCGTCGACGATATGCGCCGGCGTACCGCTTTGCCAGGCCAGCAGCAGGTCGGGCTTCAACAGCGCAAGTCGCTCTTGATCGATCGTAAACGCGTCGCCAACGACCGGAAGTTCTGCAACCTCCGGCGGATAATCCGAATAGGCGCTGACGCCAACGAGATACTCTCCCGCGCCCGCGAAGAACACGAGTTCGGTCAGGTTCGGGGCGAGCGTGACAATTCGTGAGTAAACGGCGGGTGCCCCCGCTTGCGGGGCTTCGGTCGCGTCGCAGGCGAGCAGCGTCAGAAGTGCAACTAATAGCAGGCTCGACGCCGCCAGCCTCACATCGTCCAGCCGTACAGAGTCATCGCGGCGATGATGACCGCCCAGATCAGCAGTAAGCGGAAGACGAGCCGATTGGCCGCAGTCGCGCCACGCACACCTCGTTCGTTCAAACCCTCATCAGCATCATCTTCAAGCGCAAGCGCGCCGACACCGACTCGCGCCAGGAGACTCTCGTTGCTCTCCGATATGCTTGTGCCCGTCTCTTCGGCCGGGTGGCGCCAGGCTGCAAGTGCCGCATCGAAATGGCCCGCGACGGCGTAGCCGATCGCCGTCAGTCTCGCCGGTATCCAGGCCAGCCAGCCATGCAGGGTGACCGCCGCATCACGCACCCGGAGGCTGGTGCCTGGGTCGTCTTCGTCACGCGCCGCCTGAAATACGGCGCGCCGCCGAACGAGGTCCGTAACGCGATATGCCCACGCGCCCAACGGGCCGAGCGGACCGAGCAATACAAACCAGAAGATCACGGCGAACAGGCGATTGTTGGCCTGCACGCACACGGCTGCTTCGACGCAATGAATGCGCTCCATGTCGTCGTCTGGCACGTCGCTCTCTACCAGCGTTTTCGCTGTTTGCTGGATGCGCTCCTCGTCGTCGTCGTCGAGCGCGCTGCAATACTCGTTGACATCCTCGCCGATATCGTTCGGGCCGAGCGAGAAGAACAGCACCACTACGGCAAGCAACAGGTGTGGAAAGCCGAACAAGCGGTCGACGAGCGCGACGGTCACCGCGGCCACCGGCAGCACCAGCACGATGGTGATCAAGAGCACCGGAATCAGCGCCGGCCAGTTCGCAAAACGCTCGGCGAGGACAAAACCCTTGTCGATGATGCGATCGAGCCAGCGCATGCGACGCCAGTGAAATATCTGGGTCGCCAGCCGCTCGATGATCAGTCCGATGAGGAGAGCAATGAGGGTCATGACCCTGAATCAGGAGAGTTGCGCATTGAGCCCATCATACAATCGCAGCCAGTCGAAAGCAGGACCCGGATCCGTTTTTCGCCCCGGGGAAATATCCGAATGCGCTGCAACATCTCGTGCCGTGATATCCGGATAGGCCGTAACAAGTGCCGTGATAGCGGCGCTCAGGGCATCGTACTGGGCATCCGCATACGCCGTCGTGTCCTCGCCCTCGAGTTCTAAGCCGATGGAGAAGTCGTTGCAGCATGATTGGCGCCGAAAACGCGAATCCCCGGCGTGCCACGCTCGCTCGGCGAAGGGTACGAACTGCACGACCTCGCCATCACGCCTGATCAGTACGTGCGCCGACACTTCGAGGCCACGGATTTCGTTGAAGTAGGGGTGCGCCTCCCAGTCGAGACGATTGCAGAACAGATCTTCGATCTCGGCGCCGCCAAACTGGCCCGGCGGCAAGCTGATGCCGTGCACGATGACCAGGCTGGGGTCGACGCCGGCCGGCCGGGCATCCCTGTTCGGACTCAGGCAGAGCCGAGCCGGGTCGAGCAACCCGGTGTCGGTATTAACGGTGAATGACATGTCGCATCGGTTGCCAAGCGCGAATGGATTGACGATAGTCGTTGTTGCGGACATTGACTGTCAACGTCAATGCAAGGTCCGGCGGGAAATCTATGTCATTGAGGCGAATGTATGTAGCGCAGGCGCTGGCTCCGGGAAGCGAGCTGCGACTGGGCGAAGAGCCGGCGCGCTATCTCGGACGAGTGCTGCGCCTGAACAACGGTGACACGATAAAGGTCTTCAATGGCGACGACGGCGAGTGGTCGGCCGAGATCCGTCGCCTCGGCAAGAGCGAGGTTACACTCGTCGTGCATGACAGCATCGAGCGCCATTCCGAGTCCGGACTCAAGGTGCATCTCGTGCAAGGAATTTCGCGCGGCGAGCGCATGGATTTCGTCGTGCAGAAAGCGACGGAGCTCGGCGTCAAGCGCATCACGCCGGTCCTGACCGATTTTGGCGTCGTCAAACTCGATGACAAGCGAGCGGCGAAACGCCGCGACCACTGGCAGCGCGTTGCCGAAAGCGCCTGCGAGCAGTCGGGCAGAATTCGCCCGCCGCTGGTCGACGCGCCGCTGGCCCTGAACGACTGGTTCGGCAACGCCCGCGACAGGGACGGCAGCGACTTGATACTGCGTCCTGGCGCGGGCAAGTCCCTCGGCACACTCGACGAACCGCAGACCAAGCTATGCCTGCTGATCGGGCCCGAAGGCGGTTTTAGCGAGCGCGAGTATGCCGATGCGGACACCGCCGGTTTCGAAGCCGTGACCATCGGCCCGCGCATACTGCGTACGGAAACGGCAGCCGTCGCCGCCATTGCGATTGCCCAGTCACGCTGGGGTGACGTCTAAGAAAAAGGGGTCAGGCCTGGATGGACTCTCGCGCCAGCATGGCCTCGAGGCGTTCGAGGTCGGGAATCAGCGGAAATTCGTTGATCATCTTCACGCGGCAGAGCACAGGTGCGTCTTTCGGCCAGCCTTCCGTCGAATCGAGTTGCAGCACATCCCTGTTTACGCGCACGAGCTGTGGGAAGCCCTGTGTCAGCGCACCGAAATAGCCTGTCTTCAGCTGTCCGGTGCTCGCAACGAATACGACGATCCGGGTGCGTCCCGTCGCCGCCGGCACATCTTTTCCCAATGTTCCCTCAAATGAGACCACAGGCAACGCGCGGCCATTCCAGTTGACCGTACCGAGCATCCAGTTGTGTGCGCCCGCTTCCTGCTCTGGCGGCGAGTAGCGCACGACCTCGGCAACGCAGGCCCGTGGCACGATCAGACGCTCTTCCACGAGCGGCACGAGCAGGCTGTATAGTTCGTCGGCTTCGGCTGTCACGGTATTCGAATCCCTTTTTCTTCCAGCTGACGCTGTATCGCCTCGAGCAATTGCGAGTCCTGGTACGGTTTACCAAGGTAATCGTTGACGCCCAGTTCAATCGCTCGCGCACGATGTTTGTCGCCGACACGCGATGTGATCATGATGATCGGCACGTCCGTAAAGCGGTCGTCATTGCGAACGTGTGACGCAAATTCGTAGCCATCCATGCGCGGCATTTCGATATCGAGCAGGATCACATCCGGCTTGCTGTCCTGCAGCACACTGATCGCGTCCAGCCCGTCCTTGGCAGTCATCACGCGCATGCCGTGGCGATGCAGGAAACGCTCGGTGACGCGGCGCACCGTGATCGAGTCGTCGACAACCAATGCCAAGGGCCGGTCATCGCTGGGCAAAGGCGCCGCCTTCTTGAGCTCCACGACCGGCGCGCCCGTGCGTACGAGCGCATTGATGTCGAGGATCAGTACGATACTTCCGTCGCCAAGAATCGTGGCGCCCGCGACGCCACGAATACTCGCGAGTTGCGGCCCGATCGACTTCACGACAATCTCGCGGCTCGCCAGCATCTCGTCCGTCAATAACGCGGCCGAAAATTCGCCGGCCCGCACCAGGATGACAGGCACGAAGGTTTCGTCTTTCGGTAGCACCGCGGCCTGCCCGCCGAGATACATGCCGAGATGCCGGAAGCGATAGTTCTCCTCACCATATTGGTAGGTCGGCTCGCTCTGACTCAGCAGATTCTCGAGTTCCCCGCGCGGAATGCGTGCAACGCCTTCGACGGACGGTAGCGGCAATGCGTAGACCTCGTCGCCAGTGCGTACGATCAGGGCCTGTGTAATTGCCAGCGTGAATGGCAAGCGCACCGTGAAGTTCGTGCCTTGCCCGGTGACGGAAGATATCCGTAGTGAGCCGCCGAGTTTCTTGACTTCATTCGCGACGACGTCCATTCCGACGCCGCGGCCGGCCGCCTGCGTTACTTTGCCGGCCGTCGAAAAGCCGGGCGTCAGAATCAGGTTCATGATCTCTTCGTCGGCGACCTTGCTGTCCGGCTGCAACAGCTCCAGTTCGTACGCCTTGCGGCGGATTGTCTCCACGTCGAGACCGGCGCCGTCGTCTGAGACGTCGATAACCATCTCAGCACCTTCACGGTGCAGCCGGATCGTCAACTGCCCGGTCGCGGGTTTGCCGTTGCCCTGGCGAACGTCGGGCTCCTCGATGCCGTGGACGACCGCATTCCTGAGCATGTGCTCGAACGGCGGCAACATCTTGTCGAGCACCTGCCGGTCGAGTTCGCCTGAAGCACCCTCGACTGAAAGCTCCGCACGTTTGCCTTCTTCGTCCGCCACCTGCCGCACGAGGCGCGTCAGCCGCGGCACGTGACGCTCGAACGGCACCATGCGAGTGCGCATAAGCCCGTCCTGCAGCTCGGCCGTTACCCGGGATTGCTGCACGAGCAGGCTTTCCGCTTCCGTCGTCACCGACTGCAGCAGCTCCTTGATGCTGTCGAGGTCATTTGCAGATTCTGCCAGGGCGCGCGACAACTGCTGGATCGTCGAGTAGCGATCGAGCTCCAGCGGATCAAAATCCTTGGCGACCAGCGTGTCCTGGTGACCGGCCATGATCTGCGCCTCGGTCTCGATTTCGAGCTTGCGCAGCTGCTCCCGCAGGCGCGCAACCGTTTGCTCGAATTCCTCGACGTGAAATTCGACCGAGTTCACCTGCTGGCTCAGACGTGACTGATAGATGCTGATCTCACCCGCCGCGTTGAGCAGGTCCTCGAGAAGCTCGGCGTCGATACGCGCGAATTCCTGGCGTCCCTCGCCCTGTGGCAACTGGCGAAGTTCCGCCGCCTGTCGCGCGACCTTCTCTTTCGCCGGTTTCGGTTCGGGCTCAGGCTCGGGTTCCGGCTCAGGCTCGGGTTCCGGCTCAGGCTCGGGCTCCGGTTCGGGCTCCGGTTCGGGTTCGGGTTCAGGCTCGGGTTCGGGTTCGGGTTCGGGTTCGGGCGTGCCTGCCTTTTCCTCACCGGCGGACGCAATCTCGGCCAGGTCATCCGCAAGTGGCGAGTCGATAATCACCATGCTGACCGTATCGTCGGGCTCGATCGTGAACTCAGCAGGATGCACCCCGGTTTCTGCCGATGCTACTTCGACGTCCACATCGCTCGCGATTTCGAAGCCGGCGTTGGCCTCCTTGATGCTCTGCTCCAGCTCCGTCGCAGCAGGTACCGCCTTGCCCGCGATTACCCTGTCGCGCATGCGGTGCAGTTCGTCAATGCTCCGCTGCAACAACTCGAGTACTCCCGCACTCGACTTGACGCGCCCGTCATCGACTGAAATCAACAGGGTCTCGAGTTCGTGGCTGAGATTCCCCATGGACGTGATGCCGGCCATGCGAGCGCCGCCCTTCAATGTGTGCAAGTGACGCTTGAGTTCCTCGACTGCCTGTCTGGCCGAACTATCTCTGGCCCACGTGCCGAAGGCCTTGTCCGTTGACTCGAGCAGTTCCGCCGACTCTTCGGTGAAGATCGCGGCAATTTCCTTGTCATAGTCGGCCTCGGCCGGCTCTGCTGTGGCGACGAGCTCGGGTGCTTTGACCGGTGCTTTCTCAGCAGGGACTTCGACGACCGTACCTTCGGGCTGTACGGCATCCGCCAGCCTCGTCAGGTGGTCGACCAGCGCCGTGTAATCTGCGCGTTTGCGTTCGCTCTTGTTGATTTCACCGACAATCGTCGCGATCGCCTTGGCCGCGGCTTTCAGTGCGTCGATGCCGGATTTCTGAAATCCCACCTTGTAATCATGGACACGACGCACGAAGCGATTCAGCGCTCCGGCAACCGCAACGCCGCGCTCAACATTCGCCATGTTGGCGCTACCGTGCAACGTGTGACAGGCCCGGTACAACTTGTCCGTGACATCGAAGGGCGGCTGATGCTCCTCGCAAGCCTTGAGGTAGTCGACAATGACCTTGAGATGACCGGCCGTTTCCTTGGAGAAAATGTCGAGTAATACCGGGTCCATCTCCAGCGCCGGCTGTTCTTCCTCCGCCGCAGGTGCCGCTCGTTCGATCGTCAGCACGGCGGCATTCGGATCACCGTCGGCAAATGCGATTGCGCGGGCCATGAGAAGACTGATGTCCGCGGCCGGCTCCGCGCCGACTTCGAGTTGTTCGACAAGCTCGGGAACGGCGGCTGCCGCCTCGAGAATAAAATCGACCATCGGCGGCGTACGCACGAGCGTGCGATTGATCAGCTTATTGAGCAGATTCTCGACCGCCCAGCAGTATTCGCCAATACGCTCCGCGCCGACCATGCGGCCGCTGCCCTTGAGCGTATGGAACGACCGCCTGACCGTGATCAGGGTCTCCATGTCGTCCGGCGAATCGCTCCAGGCCGGCAAGTTGCGTTTGATCGAGGCAATCTCCTCTTTCGCCTCCTCGATGAACAACTCGAGCAATTCCGGATCGAGGTGCTCGGCATCGGGTGCCACCACGGGCAGCGGCATGACGGCAGTCGCCTGTGCCTGTTCCGCCTGCTCGAGCGCATGTGCCTCGATGTCGGCCTGCGGGATCTTCAGCGTCGTCGCCGGAACCTCACTCACTTCTTCCTGCTCGAGACGCATTTCGAAGTCGCGCAGGACGGTCAGACACGCCTCCGCATTGTCGAGCATGTACCAGGGCTCGGCACGGCCGGCCTTGACCGTCTCCATGTAATACTCGATGCTCACGATGGCATCGGCCAGCCTATCCGTTTCCTTCTGCGTCAGTCTCGACGGTCCACTGCCCTGCAGCGTTAGCGTGATGAGCTTGCCGACACGCTCCATCACCTCCATGGCCCGTGTCTTGTTCAGCATCATCAGGCCGGCTTTGATGCCGCGGACCAGCGCCGGTACGCTGTCGATACCCTGCGATGGCGCGTGCGACGTAAGGCTCTGCCCAATCGTTTCCTTGCTCCGTGCAAGATTGATGATGCACTCGCGCATGACCGACTCGGCCACCTGCTGATAGTTGGCCGCATCCTGCGGCGTCATATCCGGCTGCGCGTCGCCCATCGCCTCCTGCGGCACGGTGAGTCGGACTAATTGCTGATCGAGCCGGTCCTCGACACGTAACAGCGTGGATGCGATATCGAGAATGATTTGATCACTGGTACCGCCGCCTCGCTCCACAACCGACTTGAGCCGGTCAATCTCGCCATCGATGTCGCTACGCAGCTCGCCAAGCCCGAGTACGCCGAGCGTATCGCTGATCTTCTTCAGCAATTCGAGCTGCGGCACGAGTTCCGACGACTTCTTCATGCCCGTGCGGACGAAGATGTCCAGCACGTCCTTGACCCTGGCGAGATCTTCCTTGATCGCGTCGGCGACGGTCTTCATGAGCTTTACGCTCGGTGCAGACAGCGCCTCACGAGCGTGCTCGACCTGCTCGTCACCCGGCAGCAGTTCGGAAAGATTGAAGGCCGATCGGATTTCGCTGATTCTCGGTCCTGTCGTACTGGACCTGGCGACGTAGTAGAGAAGATTGTTCAGAAGATCGTCAATCGGATGCTTGTCGAAGGCCTCGACGCCTTCGTCGATGACGAGCTTGATCTGCCGGTCTGTTTGCCCGAGCAGTCGCTTCAGCGCAACGGACGTTTCGAGCCCGCTGTTCTGCAACGACTCGAGTACACCCGAGACAACCCACCACAATTGATACATGTCGTCACGGGTCGCCGAATTCTCCAGTGCCGCCATGACTTTCGCGAGCGTGTCGAGGTGCCGCTGGGTATTGCCACCCTTGATCCAGCCCAGCAGCGCGAGCTGGAACTTCGGCCGCAACCGGGTCGCCACGGTAACGGGGTCTTCGCCACTTGTCTCCGGCCGCACCGTCGCTCTCTCCGTACGGCTCGGCGACAGATTGAGTAATAGCAGAGTCCCTTCGGACAACAATGGCTCGCCGCGGGCGGCGCGCAGATCATTGAGCATCGGCAACAACACCAATGCGATGTCACGGCCGCCACTGAGCAGACGCTCGATGTACGAAGGCAGCTGCACCATCGCACGCGTCAACGCTTCCAGACCGTCTTCGCGACCTTTGCCTGCGCGCAGCGCTGCGAGAAATTTGCAGGCGAGTTCCATCTCCTCGGCAAGCAATGCAGCGCCGTAGGTCTCCGCCATCTGCAGCGCGCCACGGGCCTGGTGTAAATGTGTGCCGGCGCGAACCAGAGCGGCGGACCCGCCACGACCATCGACACAATCCTCAACTGCAAGGTGCGCGTTGCGGATCGTCTCCATCAGCTCCGCGCTGATGATGGCCAGCGCGCTGGCCGGGCTTTCCAACTCGCCCGGTTCGCGCTGTTCCGTTATGCCGGTATCGCCCGTCATCGTCGCCTTGTGATCAGCCCGCACTCACTTTCGTGCCAGCCTGACCGCCGGCGGGGGTATTCGACGGAGTCGCCTTCATCTGCGTGGTGGCCCCCATGGCGCCTCCCGGCAACGCGAAACCGGCCACACTCCGTCTGAGCTGGGTGGCAAATTCTGACAACTTCGAAATTGCAGCGGCGGTTGCCGTCGTCGCCTTACCCGTCTGTTCACTGATCTCGCGCAGCTTCGTCGTGCGTCGCGTGACGTCCGCCGCGGATCCGGCCTGTTGCCGGGCCGAACTGGAAATGTTCTGTACGAGGCTCGCGATCTGGTTCGAGACTTGCTCGATTTCATCCAGCGCGGCGCCTGCATTTTCGGCCAGTAGGGCTCCGCCGACAACATCCGTGGTACTGCGCTCCATCGACACAACGGCTTCTTTCGTATCCGCCTGAATTGTGCTGACGAGAACTTCGATCTGTTTGGTCGCGTTCGTGGATCGCTCCGCGAGGCGCTGGACTTCATCGGCGACGACTGCGAATCCTCGACCGGCCTCACCCGCCATCGACGCCTGGATCGAGGCGTTCAACGCAAGGATATTGGTTTGTTCTGCAATGTCATTGATCAGTTCGACGATGTTGCCGATTTCCTGCGAGCTCTCGCCGAGGCGCTTGATGCGCTTCGACGTATCCTGAATGGTCTCGCGAATCGTGTTCATGCCGTCGATCGTCCGCCGCACGGCTTCGCCACCCTTGTGAGCGACTTCGACCGAATGACGCGCAACATCCGAAGAGCGCTCTGCGTTACCCGACACCTCTTCAATCGAAGCCGCCATGGAAACAATGGATTCCGTGGCCGCGTTGATCTCTTTTGTCTGGTTATCCGCCGCGCGTGACATGTGCGTGGCCGCGCTTTCGGTTTGCTTCGCGGCGGAATCCACCATGATTGCGGTCTCGTTGACCGTCGCCACGAGCTTCCTGAGTTCCTCGATCGCGTAGTTAAACGAGTCGGCAATCGTCCCCGTGATGTCCTCGGTGACCGTCGCCTCGACGGTAAGGTCGCCATCGGCGAGGCTGCCCATTTCATCGAGTAGTCGGAGGATGGCCTGCTGGTTGCGTTCGTTCTGTTCGCCCTGGTCGTGCGCAAGACGCTCGAACGTCGCCATGCGCACATTGAGAACGACGAGTGCGACTACGAGCACGATGGCCAGCAGCATGAGCCCGACGGGTACCGACGACGTCATCAGGAACCCGGGCAGGAAGCTACCGACACCGGCATCCGAACTCGAAAAAGCATTCGCCAACTTGTTTGCCGCGGCCGACACGTCGGCTTGCGCCGCATCGAGTCCCGTCAGCTGGCCGACATTGCTCCCGATCGCGTCTATTCGTGCTTCGAGGTTACTGATGTGGCCCGCGAGCGGCTCGAGAACTGCGGCTCGACCTTCCTCGTCGAGTGCTGCGATATCGAGTTCCGATTCCTCACCTGACAAAGCATTACTGACCGCGCGCAGGTAGGCCGCGTCCTCCGCCATGTCAGCCGCCGTTGCAGCCGCATCAGTATCGCTTGCAAGTCCCGCGGCCATATTCGCGACGTCGTTGGCACGCCGCTGAAACTCCTGGACAGCGGCAGTCGCGCCGGAACGGGTCAGAAGTTCGTTGGACAATTCCAGGATCGCGGCCGTACTGTCGCCGATGCCGTTGACCGCCTCCAGCGTTGCGCGTCTCGCCAGAATTGCGGACGCACGTGATTCGAGTTGCTGCCAGTCCGCCGAATTGCCCGGTACGCCGGCACCCCGCCGTAATTCGGCGAGCCGGCCAACATTGCGCTCGAGCACGTCGAAGGCACCGGCACGTCCTGCCAGAGCGTCGGCAGTTCGCGCAGGAATCGACTGCGACAAGGCTGCAAGTTCTGCCGATGACCCGCCACCACTCTGCCCCTGCAGGTAGACGAGCGCCATCGCACCGAGCAGCGACAAGGCGATCAAAAGCGCTACGAGTCGAAATATGGGAGTTGTGTCGGTTTTCTTGGCCATAACGTGTAACTCAGTATTGGACGCGAGCCCGGCGCATCCGCCGTGCTATTAACGACGAGGTCATTCCTCGGCCGCCTGCAAAAACAAATTACTTTCGACAAAGTCGAACAGGTTGAAAATCGGCCAGTTGTCGTCGCCACGCTGATACGCGCCCGCCAGATAGCGGTCACAGCGGACGGCGGTCTCGGCCGTCTTGTCGGTGAATTCATGGTCCATGAAGCGGCGAAATCCTTGCACTTCGTCGACAACCAACCCGGCCGGAATCTCGCGATGATTGACCGAAATAACACGCGTCGTACGCCGCAACGTCGTGCGACCGCTGCCAAGCAGCAACTTGATGTCGACCAACGGCAACAGGTGCCCGCGCAGATTCGCAATGCCGAGCAACCAGCGCTTGGCTCCCGGGACACGTGTCATGGAATCCGGCAGCATGAGTACCTCGCGAACCTGCTCCCGGCTGGCGATGAACTGCTCTTCCCCGATGCGAAAGCCGATTCCGACCCACTCCGCCGCCAGCGCGCCACCACCGGCGCCCGACTGCGCGCTGGCACTGCGACGCTCGATCTCGCGCAACAGCTCGAACGGCTGCTTGACGAGGCTCGAGAGCTCGGCAGGCGCACTCATTCAGGCAGCCATCACCGCGTTTATTTTCGCCACCAG
>Ga0255052_10000972_pt1 | contig 22229 bp, 23 predicted proteins | sample JV7_2_21_MG_FD_188632 | JGI IMG/M metagenome (GOLD analysis project Ga0255052, IMG submission 188632) | Seawater microbial communities from Jervis Inlet, British Columbia, Canada - JV7_2_21 | ecosystem: Environmental > Aquatic > Marine > Inlet | place: Canada: British Columbia | collected... | reverse complement strand
GTTGCGCCGTTTTCCACAAATCAAGCTCGGGATACAACTCCCGCCCAAGGCCTTCGATGTTGAGCAAGGTCTTATGCAAGAGAAGCAGCTGCGGCTGGATCTCCATGTTGAAACGTTGCGCTATCCGGAAAAGACGGATCAAGATCTGTGCGAAGGAAATCTCCGCCAAAGGCTTGTTGAATATCGGCTCGCAGACGGTTCGAACCGCGGTTTCGAGTTCGTCGATTCGTGTCTCAGGCGGTACCCAGCCGGAGTCCAGATGGAGCTTGGCGATTTTGTAATAATCGCGATCGAAAAACGCCAGGAAATTGCCTGCCAGATATTGCTGATCGCTTGGGCTCAACGTTCCAACTATGCCGAAGTCCACGGCGGCATACTTCGGTCGTTCCGGATCATCGACGATCACGAAGATATTTCCGGGGTGCATGTCTGCATGAAAGAAGTTGTGCCGAAAAACCTGTGAGAAAAAAATCTCCACACCGTTTTCCGCCAGCGTCTGAATATTGGTCCCCGCAGCCCTGAGCGCTTCCATGTCGCTGATCGGGATGCCATAAACTCTTTCCTGAACGAGAATTTCGGGCCGGCAGAAATCCCAGTAAACCTCCGGGACATAAAGCATGTCAGAGCCCTGAAAATTTCGCCTTAGCTGCGCTGAGTTCGCACCTTCGCGCATCAGGTCGAGTTCATCGATGACGGTTTTTTCGTACTCGGCAACCAGCTCGAGGGGACGAAGGCGCTTGCTGTTCTCCCAGTACTTGTCCGCGAGGCCCGCAATGGCGTACATAACATCGAGGTCTCGCTCTATTTGCTCACGGACACCCGGGCGCAACAACTTGACGATGACTTCGGTGCCGTCATCCAGTGCCGCGGTATGTACCTGCGCGATCGATGCCGCGGCGAGCGGTTCAAAGTCGAAGCGGGCGAATACTTCATTGACGGGTTTGCCGTATGTCGCGCTAAGAATAGCGACAGCCTCTTCCGCCGGAAACGGCGGCACCCGGTCCTGCAGCTTGGCCAGCTCATCGGCAACATCACGGGGCAGCAAGTCCCTCCGGGTCGAAACTGCCTGGCCGAACTTGACGAAGATCGGACCGAGCTCTACAAGTGCGAGCCGTATTCTCTCGCCCAGCGGGGCGGACCGGTCACTTCTTCGTGGCAAGAGATAAAAGAAGAATCGTAGCGGCCGCAGAATATGGGTCGCCGTGATGATCTCGTCCAGGCCGTGGCGAACCAGAATACGCTGGATACTCAGGAGTCTGAGCAGTGTACGTATCCGTCGCATAATCCCGGCTAGTGCTCTTTTGGCCGCTTTGCGCCCGGAGTTTCGACGCGGCTCAGGCGCGCTTCAAACCTCGCAACATCGTCGCGCAGCGCATCGACATTCCGGGCAAATGCCTCGACTTCATACCGGCTTGGCACGTCACGTCGCTCTTCCTGAAGATATTCGCTGATGTTTTGCTGTAGCGTCGAACCTGCTTCCCTGCCCCACGTGCCAACGCTTCTCGCGACCTCACCGAGTTGGTGGGCAGCAACGTCTCCAATGATGCCCGACAGCTCCTCTTCGATATCCGGTTTTCCATATCCGAGCAGTTTCTGAAATCCTTGTGCGACTTCCGCGTCCCCGGTCAACTCGAGGGAACCGTCGCGAATCGCTTGTTCTCCTGTCGTACCTGTAAATCGAGCCAGCGTCAGGATCGAGCCGGCGATAATGACATCGGGCTCGCCGTCAAAATCACCGAAGGGCACAATCTCGTCGGGGCAAATGCAGAAGTACATCGCGAGGGCCGTATCCTTTACCCTTACTGCTATCACTTTGCCGTCGAGCTCCTCGCAGAGTTCCCGGGCCGGCGTCGTCGCCCTGATTTGCCTGTTTACAAACTTCGTCAGGGGTTTGAATAATGTTTCGAGTGCATCCATCAAATCCGGTATCCAATATGTAATGCCACGATTCCGCCGGCAAGATTGTGGTAACGGCAGCGCTCGAAGCCGGCCTCCTGCATCATCCTCAATAATTCGTCCTGGTCCGGGTGCATTCGTATGGACTCGGCCAGGTACCGATAGCTGGGCTCGTCATCTGTTACCAGTTTGCCCAACAAGGGGATTACTTTGAATGAATAAAGGTCATAGAGAGGCTTGATCGCATCTGCCGGTTTGGAAAATTCGAGAGTCAAGATCTTGCCGCCTGGCTTCAGCACACGCAGCATCGATGCCAGTGCAGCGTCCTTATTGGTCACGTTCCTCAATCCGAAGGCGATTGTGATGCAGTCAAAACTGCCGGACGAGAAAGGCAGCTTTTCGGCGTCAACCTGGGCCACCGAAAGATTGCCGGCAACACCTGCATCTATGAGGCGGCTCCTGCCCTCGCGAAGCATGTTCGCATTAATGTCGGCGAGCACGACATGCCCCTGATCGCCTGTTTTGCCGGCAAAGACCTTGGCCAGGTCGCCGGTGCCGCCCGCGAGATCCAGCACGGATTGACCGCGCCGCACGCCGGCCTGCTCTATCGTAAAGCGCTTCCACAACCGGTGAAGGCCGCCGGACATCAGGTCGTTCATGATGTCGTAACGGCCGGCAACGGAATCAAACACGCCTTTGACCCTGCGTGCCTTGTCTTCGAGTGGAACGGCCTCGTAGCCGAAATGCGTGCTGCGTGCTTCTTCTGTCATTATTCTAATTGCTTGCTGGATCATGGCGAGCATAACCCGCCGATTTAAGCCGGTCGAGGTAGTCCTGCCAGTATTCCGCCTGTTCCGCGCCCAGTTCGTACAGGTATTTCCACGTATAAAGACCGCTGTCGTGGCCGTCATCAAAAATAAGCCGAACCGCGTAAAGCCCGATCGCTTCGATTGACGTTACCTGGACATTTTCTTTTCCGGTTTGCAGTTCCCCTGGCCCGGGGCCATGACCTTGCACTTCGGCAGACGGCGAAAAAACGCGAAGGTACTCGAACGGAAGGTCAAAGGATCTCCCGTCGTCAAACTGCACGGCAATCAGACACGATGCTTTACGAAGTTTTATCTCGACAGGGGTGGCGCTCATTGTGTTATTTCGCCGGTTTTCAAATAAGTCCTTAAACTACCGCACTCTCTAGAGAATATAACGGCTGAGATCCTCGTCTTGCGATAGTTCGGCAAGATGGTCATCAACATAACCGGCGTTTATCTGCACATGCGAGCCGCTCTTGTCCGAGGCTTCGAACGATACGGTCTCGAGCAGTCGCTCCATGACGGTATGCAGCCGCCGGGCGCCGATGTTCTCCGTATTTTCATTGACATGAAAGGCGACTTCGGCGATTCGACGAACACCGCTCTCGACGAACTCCAGACTGACATCCTCGGTCGAAAGCAGTGCTTTGTATTGCGATGTCAGAGACGCATCCGGTTCCGTCAGGATGCGAACGAAGTCTTCGGTCGTGAGCGACTTTAGCTCCACGCGAATAGGAAACCGGCCTTGTAATTCGGGAATCAGGTCAGATGGCTTACAGATATGAAAAGCACCCGAGGCGATGAAAAGAATGTGATCGGTCTTGACCATACCGTACTTGGTGTTGACCGATGAGCCTTCCACCAGTGGCAGCAGATCCCGTTGCACGCCCTCGCGGGAAACATCCGCGCCCATTGTTTCTGTTCGCCGTGCCACTTTGTCGAGTTCATCGAGAAATACAATGCCGTGTTGCTCGACCGATTCAAGCGCTTGCGACTTAATTTCTTCCTCATCGAGCATCTTTGCAGCTTCTTCGTCCGTCAGAAGTTTTAATGCTGCCGTGACCTTGAGTTTCTTCGTTTTCTGCCGTCCGCCCGACAAGTTCTGGAACATGCCTTGAAGCTGGCTCGTCATCTCTTCCATGCCAGGTGGCGCCATTATTTCGACACCCATCGGTATTGCCTGAATGTCGATCTCTATTTCCTTGTCGTCGAGCTTCCCCTCACGAAGCATCTTGCGGAACTTCTGTCGAGTGTCGCCGTTGTCGTGCGCATCGTTACCGTCGGCAGTGAATCCAACGCTGTGAGCGGGTCTCGGTAACAGGGCATCGAGAACTCGTTCCTCGGCAGCGTCCTCGGCACGGTGGCTTACTTTGACCATCGCTTCTTCGCGCGTCAGCTTGACCGAAACATCCATGAGATCACGGATGATGCTGTCGACCTCGCGGCCGACATAGCCAACCTCGGTAAACTTGGTCGCTTCTACTTTGATAAAAGGGGCCTTCGCGAGATTCGCGAGCCGGCGGGAAATCTCTGTTTTACCGACGCCGGTCGGGCCAATCATCAGAATATTCTTGGGCGTTATTTCACTGCGCAGCGGTTCGTCTACCAGCACGCGGCGCCAGCGGTTTCTGAGGGCGATGGCGACTGCGCGCTTGGCCTCGTCCTGGCCAACGATGTGTTTGTCCAGTTCCTGGACGATTTCTCTGGGTGTCATTTGTGACATTCGGTTCTTACCAATTGGGGCCGGTGGCTATCGCTTCATGATTTTACGGGCAGTTCCTCGATTTCGATGTTCTGGTTCGTGAATACGCAGATATCGCCCGCAATTTTCAGCGACTGCTCGACAATGCTGCGGGCATCGAGTTTGGTGTGTTGCAAAAGGGCCAGCGCTGCTGCCTGTGCGTATGGTCCGCCAGAGCCGATCGCCATGAGATCGTGTTCGGGCTCGATCACGTCACCGTTGCCGGAGATGATGAACGACTTCTCTTTATCCGCAACGCAGAGAAGTGCCTCGAGGCGCCGCAGCCTGCGGTCGGTGCGCCAGTCCTTGGCGAGCTCGATGGCCGCTCGCGTGAGATTTCCGTACTGCTCCAGTTTGCTCTCGAAGAGTTCGAACAGCGTAAAGGCATCGGCCGTGCCGCCGGCGAATCCCGCAATGATCTGGCCGCCCGCCAGCTGGCGTACCTTACGGGCATTACCTTTCATGATCGTGTTGCCAATGCTCACCTGGCCGTCGCCGCCAACGGCTACGGCACCGTCACGGCGCACTGAGACGATAGTTGTCCCTCTAAACTGTTCCATAATCTAATCTATCCTACCTATTAATCGCCCGTCAGGACGGGCTCCTACGACACGTCTGCAGGCACCTGTTGAATCGCCCGTCAGGTGGGTGAATGCTCCTGCAACACCGGCACTCCCGCCATCCATGGCGGCCGGACGGCTCCTACGACGCGTCAACTGGTATCTGTTGGAGGCCGTCCTGACGGGCGATTTAGTAAATATCAGGCTTTGTCGTCTGTCTTTCTTCGCGCCCGTGGATGAGTTTTGTCGTATATCTGGGCGAGGTGCTGGAAGTCAAGGTGCGTATATACCTGGGTCGTGCTTATATTTGCGTGGCCCAGCAGTTCCTGGACACCGCGCAGATCGTGACTCGATTCAAGCAGATGTGTTGCGAAGGAGTGCCGGAGCAAGTGTGGATAAACCCTCACATCGATGCCCTGCCGCCGTGCCCAGTAGCTGATCCGGGACTGCACCGAGCGGCCGCTAAGGCGATTTCCCTGCTTGCTGACAAACAAGGCCCTTTCTTCGCCCGGGGCAAACTGCTCGCGTAATTTAAGCCAGTCGGATACGGCGCGGCGCGCATGGCGTCCTACCGGGACAATCCTGTCTTTGCTGCCTTTGCCGGTGACACGAACTGTCTGGTCCGCCAGATCGACATCGCCGAGATCGAGGCCGGTCAGTTCGGCAAGCCTGAGACCGGACGAATACAAGAGCTCCAGAATTGCACGGTCGCGGGCGACGATCGGCCCGTCTCCCGTAATCTCCACAAGCCTCGCCATTTGATCGGCGTCCAGGTTCCCGGGCAGGCGTTTGGCTGATTTCGGTGCGCTGACCGCAACCACGGGGTTCTTTTTTACGTGCTTTTCACGGCTTAGGTACCGGTAAAAAGTACGTGCCGCCGACAAGCGGCGTTGAATGCTGCGCGCGCTCAGTCCTTTGCGGTAACAAGCGGCCGCAAACGAGCGGATGTGCTCGTTATCGAGATCATTCCAGCCGGACAGGTCATATTGATCGCAATACTCTGCAAGGGCTTTGAGATCTCGTCGATAGTGTTTGCAGGTCAGATCGGACAAGCGGCGCTCGAACTCGAGATGCCGGATAAATTTGTCTATCCAGTCATATTCGTTTGGGTTCATGGGGCCGGGCCCGCCGGTGTCGTCTTTGCTAGAAGCGCTTCAGCGACTCCGCGACAAGGTCGCCAAGCCGGGACAGGAAATCCATGCTCATACCGGGGTGAAAACGGTGTGCGTCTGCGCTGCCGATCGCAAGGAAGCCTATTTCTGATTTCTTGCCAAGGGGCACGAGCGCCACGGAGCCGACCTCATCGGTTTCCTGGCCAAAGAGAAAGTCCCTCTGGGAGTCCCGGACCTGACCGCAACGTGGACTGCTGCCTTTCAGAAACGTCGCAAATGATTTGAGTGATTCATCCTCCCGCTCGATCGGCTTGAAGAAGCGGTCGATTGTTACGTCGGCGAATATTGCCGGATCGCCAAACACCACGAGGATCGACAGGTCGGCGTCAAATCCCGCGCGAAGTGCGGTCTCGATTATCCCCAGTGTTTCGCCAAAGTCTTTAGCTGCTATTAGTCGGAGTGTCAGCTGATGCATCTTCACGCCAAGCGCATCATTTTCCCGCGCGACGTCGATGAGTTCCTTGAGTTTACGCTCCAGCTTCAGGTCTTTTTGCCGAAGAACCGAAACCTGGCGTTCGACGAGCGAAATCGCATTGCCCGAGACATGCGGGAGGCGTAAGGAACTCAGCAATTCGCCGTACCGTTCGAAAAAATCCGGATTTGCCTCCAGATAGTCGTGTACGGCGTCTTCCGACAGATCTTCTTCAACGAACTCCGGTTTTCGTTGTGTACTCATAAATCCAGGATTCCTTCGTAGGTTAGTTCTGCGTTGCCGGATAGCCAGACCGCGGCCGACTTTCCCGGCCAGCTTACCATGAGTTGGCCGCCGGGCAGGCTTACCTCAACGTCTTCGTCCAGTTTGTCGAGAATGCGGCCGGCCACGACCGCAGCACAAGCGCCGGTGCCACAAGCCATCGTTTCCCCTACGCCACGCTCATGCACGCGGAGATCAATCTGGCTGCGATTCCTGATAGCCATGAAGCCGACATTCGTGCGGCCCGGAAATCTCTCGTGGGTCTCGATGATTGGGCCGAGAGCTTGGATGTCGGCATCGTCGATACGGTCCACCTCCAGTACACAATGCGGATTGCCCATGGAAAGGACAGACACGCTCAAGGCGTCTTCGCCGGCTTGTAGCGGGTACACAGGCGCCCTTTTATCGGCAATGAACGGAATTTTGCCCGGTTCGAGTTCCGGCTGTCCCATGCACACGGCCACCGAGTTCTCACCGAGCATTCGCACCGGGACCGGACCGGCCGGGCTGCCAAGCCTAAAGTCGCTTTTCTGCCCGGGGTCGCGGGAGATCACCCAGGCAACACAGCGAACGCCGTTGCCGCACTGTTCGACTTCACTGCCGTCCGCGTTGAACACCCGGTAATAGGCAAGGCTGTCGGCGTCGCGGGGCGGGCCAATCCACATCAACTGATCGAAGCCAACACCTGTGCGGCGGTCAGCAAGGCGCCGGATATCTTCGGGTGCAGGTATTTCTTGCTCTCCCGTGCGTTGATCGACGACCAGAAAATCATTGCCGGCGCCGTGCATTTTCCGAAATGAGAGCTGCATTCGCGGAGTTTAACAGGACGTTTGCGGAACATGGATTGTCGATCCAGGCGCTACGATAATCGGCAGCTCAGTCGTGCGAACGAGATTTTTTCCAGAGCATGCCGTGAATGGACTTTTGTCGTCGGCACCGGTAGTTTACATAAACAAAAAATACAGGAGTTTGTGCAGCAGAGTTGCCCTCAGTCGTGCAGATTTCTGACACCTCAAATTCACGCCGGGGACAATAATGCGGCACATAATGGTCATGAATGCCAAGGGAGGCTGCGGCAAAAGCACCCTTGCAACGAATATTGCTGCTTATTTTGCAGACGAAGGATATGCGGTGGCGCTTGCCGATTATGATCCGCAGCGATCGAGCCTGGACTGGCTCGACAGACGGCCGGATAAGCGTCCCGCAATCGCGGCGATTGCAGGCTTCGAGGGGGGGCTCAAGCATGCACCGCGCAGCGCCGATGTCGTTGTCATCGATGCGCCCGCCCGATCGCATGGCCCTGAACTGACGGACCTTGTCCGGCATGCCGAGACAATTGTTGTGCCGATACTGCCCTCGACAATCGATATTCAGGCAACGAAGTCCTTTCTTAAAGAGTTGAAGTCAGTCGGTAAGGTCGAACGCAAGGAGGCAAAATTCGGGGTGGTTGCAAACCGGTTTCGCGAATACACGCTGATCTGGCAGGAACTCGACGATTATCTGGCTGCCACAAGAGTGCCCTACCTCGCGGCGCTTCGAGAGGCTCAGAACTATGTTCGGGCATACACACGGGGCCTTGGTATACACGAGTTGCCAGAGTATCTTGCCTGGCCGGATTGGGAGCAGTGGGAGCCGCTGGTCAAATGGCTCAAGAGCGTTCGTAGTCAACCGTAGCTGGTATCAACAACCGTAGTTAGTTTCAAAAGGGGTCGAACCGTCAGGAATTTGGAGTGCCACAAATTCCTGACGGTTCGACCCCTTTTGAAACCAGCTCGACCCATTTATTTCTACGAATCCTTCGAATCGTCGCTGACGTCGGGGGACAGATGGGGAATGGCCGGCAGCGGTGATCTGGCCACCATGCCGAGACCGGTGCGGTAGGCATCCGCCGCTGCATCGCCCTCGCCGAGACGGTTCAGCAGGCGTCCGTACTCCTGATACGCTTCCGGCGACGGCCGGATCGAGATAACAGTCTCGAGATAACTCCGGGCTTTGCCCCAAAGCTCGTTTCGGAGGCAAAGGCGGGCAGCTGTCAGTAGAAGATCGGCGTCTTCACCATGATTTTTCAGCCAGTTCTCGGCAGCTCTAAGCTGTTTGGTGGCATTGCTGCCTTCGACCATTCCAAAAAGCCGGACGAGCGGCCCTCTCCACTCCCTTTTGATGTCGGCAATAAGGTCCTTCTCCGCTTTTTCATGCATGCCGGTCCGCACGAGACTCGAGTAATAGGTTTCGAGAAGCGGGAGCTGATTCTTGAGGCCCTTTGGTATTTCCTTCCACGCGGCCAGAATGGCATCGCCGTCAACTGCCTGAAGAAGATTCTCTATGTAGACCCGCTCTGACCACTTATCCAGCGTCGGCTCGTCCAGTCTTCCCCGTTTGCGTAGTCTGGGTAATAAATCCGACAGATGGCTCCAGTCCTCGAGCCGGAAATAGAGCCGGCCGAGCAGGTCCAGGGCGTGGCTGTGATTCGGCGAGTTCTCTTCGAGCCGCCTGAGAGTGGCCAGTGCCTGCTCGTATTGCTCCCGGTCGAGTTGCAGTTCAGCCTGCGTCAGCAGAACTGCGTTGGCGGCCTCGGGCGCCTGTTCGTAAGCCTGCTTGAGCCAGTCGTCCCGGCGTTCGTCATGGCCCAGCAAGTGTGCTGCCCGGGCAGCCTGAAGGTAGTTGAGCAGAGGCGCATCACTGACGTTTGCAGCGCGGGCCAATAGCTTTTCCCCTTTGGCAAAATTGCCCTCCGCAACTTCGATCACGCCTTTGGTCAATCGCTGGCCGGCACGTCCCGTCCTGTAGCGGCCTGCCGCCTCGCCGATTTTCCTGGGCGCACGAAACAACTTTACGAGAAGCCAGGCTCCGATAACGACAAGGAAGATAAACGCCATCAGGATCGGCACGGACATTTCTATCAGGTAGTTTTGGAAGTTGATGACCACGTAGCCGGGATCCTGCAACAGGAAATGCGCGGCAAGTGCGCTGATCACAAGCGCCACTACAACAAGCAACCCGAATTTCATTAGCCTGAAGACTGCCCGAGATCCGGCCACAAACCCGACAGCCGGTGAAAAGTAAGAAATGTCAACATTGGGGGAATATCCATAGCCGTATTCAAATCGTATCGATGTCAGTGAAATACTCGGCTTAGTCAGGCTCGGCAACGGGAGGAGTTGCCGATCCGGACAGAGTAACGTGCTGTCGCAAGAGGCGCAGCGACTCCGAAATATCCGGTGGCGAGACAGAAAATAAATCGTCCCGAATTTCTGCAATAGTTGCGAGCGTACTCTGCACGGGCGCGCTTTCGGTGTCGTAGTACCGGGCAAGCCAGGTCGATGCGTCGTCAAGACTCTGTTCAAATATTTCCTTTTCATTGCGTAACAAGGCGAGTCTGGCTGCTTGCAACTGCAAAGCCAGGTTCGCCCGCAGAAAGTAAACGGCGTCGGGTGCTGCGAGCGGCTCAATCGCTTCATCGGTTCGCCGGACCGTGACAACTTCCCCGATAGCTCTCTTCAGCGACGCCAGTGCACGGTCAAAGCCGCTTAAATCCGGATCGATTTCGTCCGTTTCTTCATCGGACACATCGACTTCCTGACGCAGGGGTAGCGAGTCGACGACACTGGCAAGGCTTGCCAGCATCAGCGTTACGCCTTCGATATCGGGCCTTTCCATGACCTCAATTGACCGCAGCTCATCGGAAAGCGCACGACGGATCTCAGTCAGAGACGGGTCCGCCAGTTGCAGCAGGCGATCATCGGCATAACTGAGCGCAAGGCCTGCGAGATGCGGATTTCCGGCAAGTTGTAGTTGTGCGTTGGCGATCTGCATGTAGTACTCAGCTTCTGCCAGCAGCCAGGCGTCGCGGACACCCGTGGATATCCCCTGTAAAGAAGAGATAGAACCCTCGAGATTGCCAACACGCCCGGGCAGCGATTCGAAATCGTGCAGACGTTCGTTGAGTCTCCGTTCCAGAGACTGGAGCTCACCGACGCTCGCCATATCCCTCGCAGCCAGACTGCCGAGCCGTTGCTCCAGATTGGTGAGTGAGTCCTGGGTTGCGTTGAGTGTTCTGTTCAGCCGGGCCAGTGCCGCATCCCCGTCCTGCACCGATTTGCTGGTACGCCAGTGATCGAATACCAGGTATCCAGCGCCTGTAAGTGCGCCGACGGAGAGAGCAAGAGCGAGCCAGGCCACGATTCCGGTAAAAGTGCGGCGCTGACGCTCAGCTGCGGGGGGCGGCATCTTCGGTCGAGGCTCCACGCCTGCGCTCTCTTGCGGACGAGCTTTGTCCTGCCCACCTTCGGCCGCCGTTTCTACAGGCGCCTTTTTGGCCCTGGCCTCCGCCACACTAATTGGTGCTTCTTCGGTCCTGGCTTCTACCGTATCGTCAGTTTTCGCCTTCTGTCTGGAAGACGGTTTTTTCGCGGCTGCCTTCCTGGTCGCCGCAGATTTTTTCTTTCGCTTGGGAGTATTTTTGCTGGTCATCGGGGGCTATCCGGATTCTGCTCGCCGGCACGCAATCAACGCCCGGACCATGTCATCTGTTTGCGGGCTGTCGGCCAGCGAAACCTTCGCATTGGGGATTTTATCTGAAGCCGCTTGTAATACACGAGCGCTGGGCGTAACCAGCGGCGTTTTCCCGAGCAATTCGCGGCAACCGGCCGACAGTATCTCAAACAATCTGTCCAGGGAGTCAACGCTCATCGCGATTACACAATTTACCTGCCCATCACGCCACCTGTGCTCGAGTCCGGCAAGAAGATTCAGTGAGTATGTGCGAGTCAGCCTGCGATAAACCGATAGATAATCGACCGTCGCCCCACGCTCACGCAGCGTATCGGCCAGGAGTTCTCTGCCACCGTCGCCACGAATGATCCTGATATTCTTGCCGGAGACGTCCTGCAATTCCGCTGCAGCGAGCAGGTGCTCGCTGTCATACCCCTGTGCCGGAAAAATATCGACCTGCTTCCCGGCCGACTCGATGGCTGACTTCGTGGTCGGTCCGATCACAGCGATGGCGGTCTCGTCTCCGCCTGCGCAATGCAGGCCGTACATCACGGCATTCGTACTAATGAATATCGTGATATCCGCTGCCGGCAGAGCCTCGAGGCGGCGGCTGACGTCGGCGGAATCCTGCGGCTCAATGTCGATTACCGGAAATCGAATCGCTTCTCCGCCCGCGTCATCAATGGCCGTGACGAGTTCGTCAGCCTGGTGTTCGGGCCGCGTAACAAGGACAACGAATCCGCTTAGTCCGGCCTCGTTCATTCGTCTGTTCCGGTTTGTGCCAGGAGCTTGCCTGCCCCCATGTCGAGCAGCTTGCTCGAGAGACTGATGCCCAATGTTTCCGGGTCGTCAGCCGGCCCCGATACATGTTCGCGGATAATCTTGCGGCCGTCAGGCGATGCCACCATCGCTCTCAGGTTCAGGGTCGAGCCATCGATTTCGCCAAACGTCGCGACAGGAGACTGACAATCCGCCTGCAATTGCTTTGCCACGGCACGCTCTGCTGTTACGACAGTTTTTGTAGCCGCATGATCGAGCAGTTTCAGTATCTGCAGCAATTCGGTCCGGCCTGCGAGGCATTCAATGCCGATTACGCCTTGCGCGGCTGCTGGCAACATCTGGTCCGGCGAAAATATCTCACTGATGTGCTCTTCGAGGCCAAGCCGCTCGAGACCGGCGCAGGCAAGCATGATTGCATCGTATTGACCGTCTTCGAGTTTCTTCAGTCTGGTATTGACGTTGCCTCGCAGGGGTTGAACGCGAACGTCGGGCCGCAGAGCCATAAGCTGAGCCTGCCGGCGGAGGCTCGAGCTGCCGACGCGGGCGCCTTGTGCAAGGTCATTGAGATTTTTGCCGACCAGTGCGTCCGCGGGATTCGCGCGCTCCAGTATTGCCGCAATACAGAAGCCTTCCGGCATGTCGGCTGGAACATCCTTCATCGAGTGCACGGCAATATCCGCATCGCCTGCTTCCATCGCGACTTCCAGTTCTTTTATAAAGAGTCCCTTGCCGCCGATCTTCTGCAGGCTGCGGTCCAGTATCTCGTCGCCGCGGGTCGTCAGCGGCACGAGTTCGACGCTCGTTACCTGAGGTAATGGTCTCAACGCGTCCGCGACGTGATTGGCCTGCCAGAGCGCCAGCGCACTTTTGCGCGTTGCGATTCGGATCTTCATGCGACTACTGTCCTTTGATCCGGCGCCGAACGTCGGCGACATGCCGTCTGCTGATAATCAGACCACTGTCCTCATCCTGCGATCCATCTCGAAGAGTCACCAGGTCCCGGCCGTCTGTCGTCTTTTTCAATGCGTCGATATGCTGGACAGCGACGAGCACACTGCGGTGGATACGAACGAAGTCGTCGGCGAATTCCTGCTCCAGGTAATTGAGAGAATCATCAATGAGGTCCTCACCGTTGCGGTGGTGTATGCGTACGTATTTCTGATCTGCCTGGAAATAGAAAACATCACGAACGAGAATAACCCTTATATCACCGTGCGTGCGCGCGCAGATATGCTTGCGGCGATCTGAAATTCCCGATCGTTTTGCAACCGCACTCAGTGTGATGTTACTGAGGCGGGCGGCTTGCTCGAGTGCCCGGTCGAGCCGTTTGCGACGCACAGGCTTCAGTACATAGCCAACGGCCCCCACATCAAAGGCTTCGACCGCATATTCATCGTATGCGGTCGTGAATATTATCGCCGGTGGCGACTCGAAAGCATTGAGATGATGGGCCGTTTCGATGCCGTTCATACCGGGCATTCGGATATCCAGCAGCACCACGTCGGGGGCTGACTTTGCCGCAATTTTGAGGGCCTGTGCACCGTTTCCCGCTTCACCGACGACCTCATGTTCGTCGGAGTCAGCCAGTAGCCGGCACAACCTTTCGCGTGCTGGTCCTTCATCGTCGACGATCAGAATTTTCACACCAGATGCTCATCATAGGGAAAGCACAGCTTTACGCTGAATTCGTCGCCGATATCTTCCACGGAGACGGTCGCTTTGCCGCCATACGCCAGCTCGAACCTTTGCCGGATGTTTGCCAGCGCCATCTGGTTTCCACCCTTTTTTGCCGACCGATCCGCCGCAACCGGGTTGCGCATCTCAATCTCGAGATTCTTTTCGTTGCGTGCGCCAGTCACAGTAACCTCGCCGCCTTCGGGCAACAGCTCTATACCATGATAGATGGCGTTCTCCAGTAATGGCTGGATGGTCAGACTGGGCATCAGCGCCCGCATAGGCAATTCACCAATATTCCAGTTAACGTTAAGACGCTCGCCCAGACGCAGTTTCTCGATCCGTTGATAGATCGCTGCGATCTCGAGCTCTTCTTTCAGGGTAGTGCGATCTTTTTGGGCACCAAGATTTGCGCGGAACAGATCGGCAAGGTCCTCGATAGCCTCCTCTGCACGAGTCGGATCGCTTCGTGTCAGAGACGCAATCGTATTCATGCTGTTGAAAAGAAAGTGCGGGCGAATCAGCGCCTGAAGTGCGCTTATCCTCGCCTGTGCTTCCAGCACGATGCTGCGACGCCATTCGCTGGAGATATACAGGTATCGCATCGCGAGCGCGATAATAATGGAACTGATCGCAAACGTGCGCAGAATAAATCCGCTGTGCGTGTCATTGATAATGACCGCCTCGCCAAAAATGCCGGTCAGTTGAAATGCGATTTCCGCGAGCGCCAGGCTGAGCAATTCGAGCAGCAAAAAAGCGATGACGAACGCCTGGGTTTGGCCGAATTTCTCGATCCACGGGCGGATCTTGCAAAGAATCGCCGCACCCAGCAAACCGAGCCACAGAATAAACAGTGACATTTTCGCCAACTCGGTCAGGAATGCGCCCGGCGTCTTGTGGGAGGCAAGCGTCAGAACGATCGCGACAAGTGCTGAAACAAGCACAACAACGAAGATCGCACCGGCGGCACAGAAATCGGGTAGATACGCTTGGGTTTCTTTGTCGACGTGTGGGGGTCGAGAGGCCAAGCCTGGTCCTCCTCACTTACGATGTCGGCATTGTAACGCGAGTCGCGACGGGATTTATGAGCCCATCCAAATAGCCTTGTGGACCACTGGACGCGAACAGAAGGGTTATGACTGATGCAGGGGACTGCGTGTCAGGAGCTGCAGTATTCTGCGACCTGATTCTCGACACGTTCACGTGCGGCCTGAATCTCAGCTTCGTCCAGATAGACGCGCTCGCCGTTTTCGTCTTGCTTGTACAGACGCCGGGAAGTGACGAACTTTTGCAGGCGGGCCTTATAGGTAGCACATTTTTCCTGGCGCTCCAGGGCCTGTGCCTGCAGTTCCTCCGGGGAAGGCCCAGCCGGCTCGCTTGCCGCTGCTTCTTCGGCTGCGGCTCTTGCATCGTAACTTGCCTGGACTTGTGCCTGAACCCTGGAGGCATCCGTAGGCCTCGAGCTGATGTCAAGCCGCTCTTCAGACGCATCACCCGTCGGGCGATCGCCGTAGTGGACGTTACCCTGCTCATCGGTCCATTTATAAATTTCGCTTGCGAACGCCATCCCTGCCGCAGAGATGGCAAGCATCATGGTGAAGGCAATTACGTTCTTGCGAAGCATGTTGTCCTCACGTGCTGGTCGCTGGAATACTGTTCGCCGGCCAGCCTGAATCTGTTAAGACATTGAACGATAACGTATTACAGCACGTCCTTTCCAGCTATGTTGTGAACGCGGTCACAAGCCGTTGGCTGTCATGGTTCGCACAAGAAGGCGGAGCCGAGGCCCGCTAACGATTTCCCGCATCTGGAAGGAGAGAATTTGCGTGTCGGTTCTTAAAAAAACAATAAAAACAATAAGCTACAGCGATCATCGGTCTTCGCCTGCAGCGGCGTGCTACGCTAATTTGCCTGCTCGCAGCAAACTGGACAGGGCGCTCGCAAAAAGTCAGCTCATGCACTGATTTAAGCGCTGGCCTTTTCTGCCGGACTGCGGTATCAAAGCCGCATGGCAATCGAATCCATTGATGAACTCGCGAGACGCCTGGCCGAATCGGTGCCGCAGGGCCTGCGTTCGGTGAAAGACGATCTGGAGAAAAATTTCCGGTCAGTTCTGCAGGCAGGTCTCGGAAAACTCGACCTCGTCACGCGCGAGGAATTTGAAGTGCAGGAAGCCGTGCTCGCCCGAACGAGACAGAAACTCGACGCACTCGAGGAGCGGCTGAAATCGATTGAGACTGCAAAAGCAACAAGCAAGAAAAAGAAAACCAAAAAGAAAAAAGCGAAGGCCAAAAAGAAGTAGTCGAATCGTTGCCATTGCCAGGGAGGGCGGATGGAAGGGGAAAGTCAAAAGTGTGCCTTTAGTGTCGAGTTCGGCCCAGGCACATGTTGCAGGCGATGGGCCCTGCGATTTTAAACAGCCGGGCCCAGCTCGGCATCAAGGCGCCTCCGGTTACGATAGAAGTATTGCTGTCGGGCGGCTTGCCGAAGTTCAATATTGTCGGCCTTGCAGAAGCGGCGGTTCGAGAAAGCAAGGACCGCGTCCGCGGCGCACTCATCAGTTCGGGCTTCTCATTTCCCCAGGAACGCATCACGGTCAGCCTGGGGCCTGCCGACATGAAAAAGACCGGTGGTCGTTTCGACCTGCCGATCGCACTTGGCATCCTCGCCGCAAGCCGGCTTATTCCCTTCGAGTCACTGCACTCCTACGAGTTTTATGGTGAGCTCGGTCTCAATGGCGAGATTCGATCCATACCAGGGGCATTGCCGGCCGCGTTGAAGGCGCAAGAAGCCGGCCGCTCGCTATTCGTGCCGATCGGCAACGGTCCGGAAGCGAGACTGTCATCTGCCGAGGTGTTCGTCGCCGGCACGCTGCTGGAGATTACGTACCACCTGAATGGTTGCGAGCCGGTAATGCCGGAAGAAACCTTGCGGCCACGGAAGGGTCGGGCCAGTTCACCTGATCTTCGCGAAGTAAAGGGGCAGCAGCTCGCAAAACGGGCCCTGGAGATCGCAGCGGCCGGTGGCCACAACATTCTCTTTATAGGGCCACCGGGTGCCGGCAAGAGCATGCTGGCCCGACGACTCCCCGGCATCCTGCCGTCGATGAGTGAAAAGGAGGCACTGGAGACCGCCGCCGTGGATTCGATACTCGGGCGCGACATCGATCTGGCTGCATGGCGGCTACGCCCGTTTCGGTCACCGCATCACACAGCATCCGCCGCGGCACTCGTCGGCGGCGGCCCGGATCCGCGCCCCGGCGAAATTTCCCGGGCGCACAATGGTGTGTTATTTCTCGATGAACTGCCCGAGTTCAACCGACACGTTCTCGAGTCCTTGCGGGAACCGATGGAGGCCGGCTCCATCGCCATTTCACGCGTTGGACGGCAGGCAGATTTCCCGGCACGCTTTCAGCTCGTTGCCGCCATGAACCCCTGTCCCTGCGGCTACCTTGGCGATTCCCTCGGTGATTGCGGCTGCAGCGCGGATCGTGTGCGCAACTATCGCAGCAAGATCTCCGGGCCACTGCTCGACCGGATTGATATTCACATGCCGGTGCAGCGGCCACCGAAAGAGAGTCTGCGGCCCGGCGCAGCGTCGGGCGAGTCCAGCAGGACTGTTGCTGTACGGGTGCTAGATGCCCGCAAGATTCAGCTCAAACGAGCCGGGCTGTGTAATGCTCAACTGGAAGGCGATGCTGTATTCGAACTCTGCGGGCTGACACCGAAGGGCTGGGATTTACTCGAAAGGGCAATGGACAGCTTTGGCCTGTCTGCCCGGGCCCACCAGAAAGTACTCAAGCTCGCCCGCACTATCGCTGACCTGGCGAACGAAGAAAAAATCATCCCGCGGCATGTCGGTGAGGCGATCGGGCTTCGGCAGCTCGATCGGAATACCGCGAACTGAACGGTATGAAAAGAGCCAGCCCGAATATTTTCCCACCAGAATGGCAGAGTTATTTCCGCGCCTCGGCCACCATGTAGTCGACCGCGTCGTTTATTTCCTGATCGGAAAGGTCGACGCGTGCGCCCTTCGGTGGCATGAACCCCGTAGAACCCTGATAACCGGAAATCGCGCGTTCGCGCAGGACCGAGATTCCCTGCGCAATCCGGGGCGCCCATGCGGCGGCATCGCTGATTATTGGTGCGCCGCCAATGCCGTTACCGTGGCAGGCAATACAGGCCTCGTTATAAACCTGCGGGCCGGTCAAAAGCGTTGCCACCGGCGCAACGGGTTCAGCCGCCGCGATTACCGGTTCTGGTGCCCCATGCTCTTCGCCGGGCAGATAGACCTGGCTTAATGGACTGATGCGATCTTCAACAGCTACCCGATGGTCTTCGGTATCGGCGGCAAACATGCGCAGACTGAGGTCGGGCATGGTGATCGTCAGCACCACGATAGCCACTGCGACGGCGGCAAGTGCGCCGACCACCAGCGCAAACATGTCAAAAGAATTCCGGCCCTGCTTCAAGATCATGCTCCGAATTGTTGGGTTGCTTTACCGTGCCGGCCGATACCGGGCGAACGGCCTCGGATTATATAGCAAGAAAACATCGCGAGGGTCACGGCATTGGGATCAGCAAGCGGAGGTGTTTGCATCGTTTCTGATTTCGGCAATTCTGTAAGCAATGCAACGGCTAGCTCATATCGGCCGATACCAATATCATTCGGTTCCACGCATTCGTTCCCGAGCCGAGGTCCGTTTTGCATATCATTCGCCCGATCCTGTTGTTGCTGGCGATCATGTCGCTGGTCCCTACACTGGCCCAGGCCGGCGCTGTCCTATTCATCCACCCGACGCTCGTCATATTCGAAGGCAATGAGCGTAGCGGAACGGCCATCGTTCACCTCGTTATGGCATCTTACAACCTTAACTCGGTGTCCGGATTTAGTAGACCACATCAAATATTTCGATCCAGGCATTGGATGCTTTCCGCTTTAGTTTCGGATTATGTTCGGTCCCCTGGTGAGCGCCATCGATTCACCGCGCCCCTCAAGCACCGGATTGCAGTTAAGTAAACTTCGAATTTTTCAGGATCCGGTGATTACAGTGATGCCCAGGACATTGAATTTTCCGGTCTTCTGGACTAATTCTATTTATTTCAATCAGTTAGCTGAGCATGCTCGTACTACACTATACATAGCGCGGGAACTGGCCTAGACTGGTGGGCCTTATAAAAAAAACTGAAAAGAGCCTTTAACTTCCTGTTTATAAAAGGCCGTTCAAGGTGAAAGTAATGAGTCATCAGCAGTTAGCCCCGACAGGGCCTGCCTTGTGGGTTGAGAAAGAACCCGCAACGCCGTTTATTGCCGATAGCCATCATGTGCCGCTTGACCACCTGGGCAGGGCGTTCGCAGAAGGTCGGCCCCTGGCAATACTGATCGGCGAAGGGAAATCCGGCGCGAACTACCTCATCCGCCGCTTTGTCGCCAATATTGAGAACGATGCCGCTGTCGCACGAATCACTGAGCCCTGTTCAGATGCCATCGCCGGTATGCGCGAAATCATTCAAGCCATCGGCTTCGACCCGAAGGACATGAGTCTCGCTGATCTGCAGAACGTCTTCACGATGTTTCTGTCCACGCAGAAAACGCACCACCGCCGCACGGTCATCTGCATCGAAGAAACACAGGATAACGGCTGGTGGATGCTGGACGGGGTACGCCGTCTCGTCGAGTTGGAGATGGAAGGCAAATTCGGCCTGATGGTGGTCCTGTCAGGACGGCCAGGCCTGAATGAACTGCTCAATGAACCGCCCCTGGATGCGATATGCGCTCAAGCCGGACAGCGTATTGCGCTTGCGCCATTCTCGCTGGCTGAGACGAGGGAATATATTCGGTGGCGAGTCGAGTCGGCAGGTACCGCAGACGTTGGTAAAGCGTTCGAGTTTCACGCGATCACTCTCATACACGAGCTCTGTGCGGGCGTACCCGATGCCATCAGCACGCTTTGTTGTAAGTGCCGCGAGTTGGCCGACAAAAAGGGCATGGCGACGGTGACGACGGACCTGGTGAAGAGGGCGGGCAAGGCTCTTCGGATGGTTCCCATGATGCAGCTGTCGGACGATGAGACGGTATCAGTGGAAGTCTACAATGTGGGCCCCCAGAGCGGGCGACTCATCGCTCGCGCGAACGGCGATGTTATCCAGGAAGTAAGTCTCAACCGGGAACGTATTCTGATCGGGCGTGACGAACTATGTGATATCCGCATAAACAGCCATCTGGCGAGCCGGCATCATGCGTTAGTCATCAATTCGCCTACCGGTGTCACACTTGTAGATCTCGGGAGTACGAACGGTACCTCCGTGGACGGTCGCCACATCAAACAGTGCGAGCTTCAGGATAGTGACGTGATAGTCATTGGCGACTGCAAGATCGAATACGTCGCGGGTGACAATCCATTAGCCTGATCGTGCAACATTAAACTGCCGATCGTAAAAAGTAAGAAGGGGTCGAACCGCTAAAGCCCCTTAGCGGTTCGACCCCTTTTTAGTTGTATAGACGATCATTGGATTTTAAGCTTTCGAATTATCCGTAAGCGCCCGTAGCTCAGCTGGATAGAGTACTGCCCTCCGAAGGCAGGGGTCACAGGTTCGAATCCTGTCGGGCGCGCCAAATTAATCAAGGTCCAACGCGGATTCATGTTTTCCGACCGTCGCATAACGATCCAGACTCCGCACAAAGAGGCCTGCTGGCAGATACGGAATGATAAATTTTGGCTATCGAATGGTGTGTTCCGTAACGATAGCCTGCATGGATTCGGATAATCGCTGTTCACTTGCGCGGTGCCAAAACTCATCGGCGAGTGTTCGCGCGTCATCCCAGACAGCGAGTGTGTTGACGGTCGGGTGCGGTGGGTTGATGGCAGAATTTCGGAGGTTTCCACTGGCTGGCGGTGCGTAGGCCATGGGCAATTGATCAAACGTCGGTGCGAGGGTGTAATCCCTGTTTGTTAGGTAAAGCAGGACGTTGTATAGATGGCGATCTGTATTGGCAATTAGCGCGCCAAAGGCCTCGAGCAGCGTAATACGTTGATAATCATTACCGCCGAGTAGGTTGTTCCGTTCGAGTTCTTGGGCGGCATCAGTCCATGGGATACCAACACGTCCGGATGCCGCTGCAAGAGTCATTACTGCCCGTCGTCCGTTAATGCCAATGCGGTCGAATCGGTTTATGGTCAGGCATCGAAGACCGTTAACATCGTGCAGGCTTGTTTCTACCGCGCGTATGCCAGCATTTCTTAATGTTTCGAGCGCGACGTGTTCAAGTGTGAGCAGATCTTGCCAGCGACGCGCGTTGTCGGTTTGGTCGGTGGCGAACTTGACCAGGCAGTGTTGGCCGTTCACAAACGCAGTGAATTTCGGTTGTTCGCCGCCGGCAGACGAACCCACATGTTCGCCGGCAAGGGCAGCCGCGCTGAGTGCCGGGAAGTCGGCAACGGTGTGAGTGTTATGTTGCAAGTTCTGAAAGCGGTCGAAGGATTCGTGGCCAATGATGAGGTTGCCAGGCAAGTCTTCGCCGCGGCGGGCGAGCGCAATAAGAACGTGATGGTCCGACCAATCGGTCACATCATCAGGCAGGCCCAGATCGCTGTGACGCTGGGCGTAGGAACGACCAAGGAAGCCGCGGGGTGCGATGTCGTGCATTTCTGGAGGCAATCCGTCGATGATGGATTCATCAGGGAGCCAAACGGTTTCGTTGGCGGCGAGTGTGATAAGCGTACCGGCCGCCGCGATTTGACCGGTTTCATCAATCCGGAAGGTCGGGAACTCATCGGTGGTCAAGCCGGTACCAATTCGCCGGGCGGCGTAGCGTGTGGCGCGGGCGCGGCCCAGTCTCAGGAGTTGATTCGCTTCCCGATGATAGGCATCTGCAAGTGCGGTGCGGCTGACGCCAAGGGCATCGACCAGCTCACCAGCTTGGCGTGCACCGTCGACGAGGTATTGTTGCAAATCCAACATAAGACTTGACGATTCTATATGCCAAAAAGGCCTATATTATGGGTATTTAACGCCCATTAATCAACGATTAACTTGACGATTAACTTGACGATTCTAAGATTCCTGCAGGAGTGAGATAGGTCAAGTTCTCGGGTACGGCGACATCAGCCCCTGCATGTCGGATCGAATGCTACTTATCACCCCTATCGTCGACCTACCTCTGCCAAATCTTTGACTGAACCGCCCCGGGTATTCCGGAGACTCTTTTGTGTGTGTCACGCCGTAGTTCCGCGTGATAGAGCGGGTGTGTGAGAATTGTGTGACTGAGTGATGCACCGTTGTGATGAGTACTGCATTTGCAATGGACGTACCGCCAGTTAGTGTCAATAATGTCAGTTGCTTACAAACGAAATGGCGTACTCCGAAGGCAGGGGTCACAGGTTCGAATCCTGTCGGGCGCGCCATTTTCTAC
>Ga0255052_10000971_pt1 | contig 22254 bp, 17 predicted proteins | sample JV7_2_21_MG_FD_188632 | JGI IMG/M metagenome (GOLD analysis project Ga0255052, IMG submission 188632) | Seawater microbial communities from Jervis Inlet, British Columbia, Canada - JV7_2_21 | ecosystem: Environmental > Aquatic > Marine > Inlet | place: Canada: British Columbia | collected... | reverse complement strand
CGCTTTGTCATTCTGGGCAAACTCTCTGAAGCTCATTTTCAAGCTTTTCTGCATGCGAGCAGAGAGTGACTGAATGGTTTCTTCGAGGCTCACAATTTTTTGGACGGACACTTCTTTCAGAACTGCTTTTTTTGGCAGGCGCGCGATTACATTTTGTATGGTTGCATGGGCGCTATCAGTTGAAAAATCCTTTTGTGGTGAAAATACCGGGTCCTTTACTTTCGTGTATGACTTGGGGAATATAATTTTATGACCAAAAATCTCTTTTATTACGAATGAAAGGGATTTAAAATATTTAAACATTCGGAGGCGTCGCTCCAAGTCTTCAATACTTTCCTCCTCCTCCTCGGTCAGCGATAGTGTCGGTAAAAGGGACTTAGACTTTAACAACAGAAGTGTCGAAGCAACAAGCACAAATTGCGCCGCATCCCTCATGGGAAAACTTTCTGCCTGCTTCACATGCTCGATGTAGTCATTTGTTACTTGTGAGAGAGACACATCATTAATAAAAAGCTTGCGTTTCTCAATTAATCGCACCAAAAGCTCTAAAGGGCCCTCAAAGTCAGGGGTCCTTATTTGGAAAACATTGCCCTCCATAGCCATATTTTACCGTATTTAGGCCATAATTTCACTCTAAAACCCAGATTTAGTGTGAATACAGCAAGAATTGGCTAAAAAGTTGACAAAATGGCCAAAAATCAGTAGTATTTGGCAGGATTTACTGTTTTTTAGTGCCTCGACCACAGACAACACAACAATGACGGAGAGCGATAGATGAGTGCGACACCAGACCATTTCAGGCTTCACAAGTGCGAGCAGGACTCGCACTATCACGTAATCACTTCTTCAGACAGTATCTCATGTCCTTTTTGGACATGGGCTGGCGGAATGATGGCTGTTGACTTGATGGCTCTTGCTGCGTTGGAAGATACGCCAAGGCTGCACTTCCCAGCAATAAGGGAGGAAATCACAAAAATCAAAGATCAACTTTGGATAATTTCCGACGAAAGGTTCAAGAAAATCGGACATCGTCAGAACCGAGAACGTTTTGTCGCTGAGGCGTGGAGTCTTTTTATGAGCGGACTCACGAAAAACGCTTCATACCCTCCAAAGAGCGAAACGGACGTGGTGAGACTACCATTCATTTGTGACTTCGTGAACCGAGAAGGCGCAGCGCATGTTCCAGCGTATCATACGGACCACATCTCTCGCAGGGTACTTGAGAAAATTGCGTGTCAAAGCGCGACTCCGAGAACCGTGGAGGGTCATCGGACGTATTTGCGCAGGAATGAGCAAAGAAGCAAAGTGGCTTAGCAGAGACAGGCAACAAAGCTGCACCAATGGAATGGTGCAGTTTTCTTATACTCTTTTGAAGATTTCTATAGGAACTAAGTTTTATCTTTTTCGTTTTTGTCCTCGGGCTTGGTGAGTAGTGTATCGATTCGGTTAATTTCCCTAGGGAACAATGTTGCCCTCTTTACGTTATCCATTCCCAAAAACTTCTCCGTCAATCTCTCCAGCCCCATTCCGAAGCCGCCGTGTGGAGGAATTCCATATTTAAATGCTTGGAGATAAAATGAAAACTTTTCTGGATTTAACTTCTTGCGCTTCATTGCCGCCACCAATTTGTCGTATTCATGGTGTCGTTGACCTCCACTTTGAATTTCTATGCCTCTAAAGAGTAGGTCAAAATATTTCGTATAACCGGGATCGTTTTCATCTTCGTATGCGTACATCGCTGTCTTTTCTATCGGATAATGAGTTATGAAAACAAAATCAGAATTCTTTTCCTTCTTTACGTGTTCACTAATCCATCTTTCGTGTTGTGGCTCTAAATCTGGAGCGTCCAAACTTATTTCTTCATCGTACTCTTTTTTGAGTATCTCTTGAGCCTCGCGTAATTTCATATGAGGAATGTGTTTTGGAAGAACAGGAAGCTCTACTCCACGTTCTTCAAATATGTCTCCGCAAGTTTTCTCAAGGTGCGAAACAATAGCATTCATGAGTCCGCTGTCTAGCTTCATCACATCAAGGTGGTCATTTATGAATCCCATCTCAATGTCTAGGCTTGTATATTCGTTTAGGTGTCTTGATGTGCTGTGTTTTTCGGCACGGTACACGTTTCCAATTGTATACACACGCTCAAAAACACCAACCATGATTTGTTTGTAAAGCTGAGGGCTTTGTGCGAGATTTGCCTTTTGCCCCTTAAAATATTCAAGCTCAAAAACCATTGCTCCTCCCTCGGCGTCCTCCCCAATGATTTTAGGTGCTTGAAATTCAGTAAATCCCTCACTGTTTAGGAAATCGCGAAAGGCAATAAGTATTTCAGACTGTACCTTAAAAACGTCTTTATTGGAGGGCTTTCTAAGCGTGAGTGGTAGATAATCCAGGTATGTGTCTAAGTTAAAATCAGCGTGTAAATCAAAAGGCATTTCTTGTGCTTCAGATAGAACCTCGATTTCAGTTACCTCTAATTCAATTGCCCCGTTTAATTCGTCTTTCTTTACCATTTTCTCAGGGCGCTTGTTTACAGAACCAACAATTGAAACAACCCATTCATTTCGAAGCTTTTGAGCCGTCTCGTGTGCGACTTTGTGGTCTGGAAGGACAACCGCCTGCACTTTCCCCGTAACGTCTCTTAGGTCTAAGAAAATAAGCTTCCCGTGGTCGCGTCTAACATCAACCCATCCTGACACTTTAACTTTACTGCCCGCACATTCTGATAGGTTCTTGATATATACTCGTTCCATAATTTAGTTCTTTAGAATTCCAATAGCTTCTTTAACAATTTTTATTTTTTTACTTGCGATTTTCTTTGCTTTTTCCGCCCCTTTCTCTAAAGCTTTTAGCACTTCGTCTGGATTCTTTTCCAAGTCATTTCGGCGTGATTGCATGTTCTCCATAAACGAACAGATATCCTCGACAAGAGTCTCCTTCAGAGCTTTGTAATTGTTTTTGTTGGCTTCATAGAATGTTTTTAATTCTTTTTCATTTTTGTAGAGTTTGTGAATTGCAAAAACATGCTCTGGGAACGTTCTATCTGAATCGGTTTTTATACTCATAACAGCCTTTGCTATTTCATCCTTAGTTCCAAAGAGAGGAATGGTGTTTTTGTAGCTTTTACTCATCTTTTCGCCATCAGTTCCAAGGATGGTTCCTACAGAGTCAAGTATGAGTTCCTGCGGTGGAGTAAATATATTTTTGTAAGCATTATTAAACTTAGTAGCGGCTTCTCTTGTGTATTCAACGTGCTGCCTTTGGTCGCTTCCTACTGGAATTACTTCTGCATCGTAAAGAAGAATGTCTGCGGCCATAAGCATTGGGTAATTAAAGAGCCCAGCGTTTGCTTCAAGCCCTTTTGCTATCTTGTCTTTGTAAGAGTGTGCTTGCATCAAAAAAGGAACCGTTACTATACATTCCAAAATCCATGCGAGCTCAGTATGTTCCTGCACGTCTGATTGTTTAAACATAACAACCTTGCTCGGGTCTACACCGACGGCAAGATAGTCTGCGGCAATTGAAAGAGTGTTCTTTCGAAGCTCTTCGGGGTCCTTTAATGATGTAAGAGCGTGGTAGTCCACTATTATAAGGAAGCTTTCGTATTTCTCGTATTCGTCAACAAAAGGCTTCAATGCGCCAAAATAGTTTCCAATATGAAGAGAGCCTGATGGTTGCAATCCCGTAAGTAGTCGCTTTTTCTCTGCCATACGCGAAATAATAGCAGAAAATATAGCGTTTTGGAAGAAGTTGTGGCTCGAATCTTGTCTACTGAGAGGGTTTATTACGTTTACACAGCGTGCTAAATACATCAAAAAGTACGCCAAACGATGTTTTGTAGGTCAGGAATCATCACTTTAACGTCATTTTCCATATACCAAGTTCGAACAGCCTCAAAGGCTCAAAGCAACGACAAACTAGTTTTCAATGTGGCAAAATAACGTGAAATCATTGAAAGAACGTTGTTTTTATGGTATATATTCGAACGAGTATTGGGGAATATGCTCGCTCTTTGCCTTGCGTTTCGACCACATCCCACGAAACGTTTTTCGACGCTAGACCCCATAATGATTTCTGGAGCAAAAAAAACACATCCGTCAGCACTTCATAGAGTTGCCTTCGGAAGAATAGTGGAGCAAATGCTTGGATTCGTGAAAGAATCCTTTTTAATAATGCTTTTCTTTACTCTGCTCACAGGACTCATTCTCTACAAAGTGATTTTCATAATGAACATTTCGGCCATATCCTCTGTCTGGACCGCATACGGCATTATTGCAAGCATATTTCTTGTTTCTAGAATCCCCTACTCCTACTTGCATCAGGACGACCATGACGGCACATACGTTGAAGAATTATATCCTTCAGTGAGTATTGTAATTGCGGCAAAAAACGAAGAAGAGGGTATATTCAAAACCATTACCACGTGCATTGAGTCTGACTATCCAAACAACATTGAATGCATCGTCATCAACGACGGATCGACAGATGGAACCGAGCAAGAAATCAAGCGTGCCCAACTATTTTTTAGAGAGAAGCGAGTACGACTGATCTCATTTGAAGAGAATCGAGGCAAACGAGAAGCGATGGCTGCAGGTATTCAAAGTGCACAGAACGAGATTGTTGTGTTCGTCGACTCAGACAGCTTCCTTGCACCAAAAGCACTGAAGCATATAGCTGAACACTTTATTGCAGATGAGAGCATTGGCGCGGTTTCTGGCAATACAAAAGTTGAAAATATTAACGAGAATCTACTTACACGAATGCAGTCGATACAGTATGCGGTGTCTTTTGACATCTATAAGGCTAGTGAAAGTGTTCATAGTTCGGTGACGTGTTGTCCTGGTTGCTTTTCTGCGTATCGTCGTAGCGCACTACTACAGCTCGTAGATGCGTGGAAGAATCACGCCTTCTTTGGTTCGAAAAGCACCTTTGGCGACGATCGCGGTTTGACGAACTTTATTCTCCAAAAATGGAATATTGTGTACTGCCAAAAAGCATTAGCTACAACAACTGTCCCTGAAAAATTCTCTATCTACTGGAGGCAACAAATGCGTTGGAAGAAATCGTGGATACGTGAGGGCATCTTTGCGAGCACGTTTATGTGGAAAAAACGACACCCTTTTGCGAGCCTTGCATTTTATATTCATTTTTCATTTCCAATTGTAGGGCCTATTCTTGTTGGAACGGTTCTCGCCACGAGCATCATAACTAAAAATCCATCTCTTTTTCTTATCTTCATTAGTGGCTTTCTTCTTCTTGGTGCAGTGTTTGCGCTTTTTGTTCGCGTCTATCATAAAGCTGACAACTGGATGATTATGCCACTGTATTCCTTTCTTTTCGTGACTATCTTTATTTGGCAAATGCCTATAGCACTTCTCAAACTGCGCGATACCAGCTGGGGAACCCGATAATTACATAATATGAAACACAAGCGAAAACAATTTTTTCTCATTATCATGATCGGCATTATATCTTTCGCGGTATATGCTCTCTTTCCTCTTGGAAATGCTTTTGTACAGGCAATACGAACGCAGGACGATCCTTTGGCAGTACAGAGTGGAAAGGAAGTGATTTACTCATACATAGACAAAGGTTCCATTGAAGTGGCCGATAATATTGTCGCAAACAGCTATGAAGTGAGTAGATTTGATCCGGTGACTATTGAAGAACTAACGTGGGAAGAGGATCCATACTCTGATCTGTATTGGCGCTTCAATTACTACAACTTGGAGCCAGTTAGACATTTACTCTATGCGTGGGAAATAACTGATAATGTTGTTTACAAAAACAAACTCATAGAAATCACAGAGTCTTTTATTGATGACGGCATGGAAGGTTCGTACTCTTGGGACTACCACGGTGTTGCCTTCAGGACCATGACGCTCGTTGATGTTTGGAAGAAACTAGATCGCAAAGGCGAACTTAACGAAGCGTTAGACGCAAAAATCATGGATGCACTTGAAGTTCATGGCGAGTTTCTTGCTAATCCGAACCACTTTGAGGGGGGCTATAATCATGGCTTAGACCAAGCCGCGGCGCTTTATCTCATTGCGGTGAATTTTCCTGATCTACCAAAAGGTTCAGTATGGCTCGACCTTTCAGCAGAAAGAATTAGCATACTGATTGGAAACATTATTGGTGATGACGGAATTCTAGTAGAAAATTCACCATACTATCATTTTTATGTCCTTGAGAAACTTTGGGAAATAAGTTCGTACACAAAAAAATATGATTTGCCGGAGTTTACAACACTTGAATCAAAGCTTGACGACGTCATCGCGTATGCAACATACATATTACACCCTGACTCCACCATTCCAACAATAGGTGCGTCACTACAGCGGAGCGTGAACTTTTCAGGTCTCTACAAAGAAATGGCGGCGGAGCGTCCGGAGCTTCAGTACACACTTACCAAAGGTAAAGATGGTACTAAGCCCCAGAATTTGCACCTACACTACAAGGACAGCGGACAAACTATCATGCGCTCTGGCTGGGAAAAAGGAAGCAAATTTGAGAAACAGACACAGCTTATTTTTGATATAGGAAACTATAGAACAAACCATAGCGATCTTGATGCACTTAGCTTTTCTCTTTATGGAGCCGGTATTCCCCTGCTTCCTGATGTAGGACTTCATTCCTATGAACCGGGTCCATACCGAAGCTATTTTCATGGCACACGAGCACACAACACTGTTGTTGTTGATGGACAAGATCAGGCCTCAGGGGAACATACAGCTGGTAGTCGAAGGCAAGTTCATCAAGGCGAATTCTTTGGAACATCTGATTACGCATATCAGTCTGGAGAACACGAACTTTATCGAAGCGTGTCACACAAACGAGCAATCATGATAATCGAGGACAATACCGTACTTGTATTTGATAAGTTGACATCTGACACAGAACATTCCTACGAACAAATGTTCCATCTCTATCCTAACGCTACGATAACAACCGCTAACACAACACTCCATGCGTCTTGGGGTGATGGCGAGCAGCAACTCACCATAGAACAGCTTGGTCAGGGCAACATTGAGCTAAACTACGCCATTGATCAACAAGAGCCTATCGATGGACTGTGTTCTTTTGAGTATAAAAAAACGACTCCATGTCATTCGGTTTCGTACGAACAACGTGAAGTAAGTGCGTCATATATAACAATGATTACTATTGGTGATAGTCGAGCGAAAGCGGAGCTGAATGAAGAAACTGACACCTTACGTATTACAACAAAAAAGAACACGTACACAATCAATATCTCTGAATCAGAAGAAGTTAAGGACTCTATTGAGGTAATCAAAGGATATGATACCGCAGCCACCTACAACACCCTTCCCCTCGCAGACTCATTACAAAACAACGCAGAATGGTTCAATACATTCCTTTCATCTTCTGAAGAATCAAATACTACTGAAGCAGGTTTCATATTCGGCTATGAGGACGGAGGGCTCAATTTAATTCCACCATTAAACGGCGAAGGTATTGAGGCGGAAACAAAAACAACATTGGATCTCTCCAATAAAGAACTGTATTTCAGATACAAAATTGATAATGTGCTGAGTCTCGATTCTCTAAACCTTCGTCTGTCGAACAATAATTGGGAAAAGTACGCAGAATATGATCTCACCAACTTTGCGTATCAACGCGATGAGGAGTGGCTGACTTTTGGTGTTGGTAAAGGCGAACAACGAAAAATCTCTCTTGGTAATTGGGAAAAAAACGACTCCACTTTTGATTGGGGTGCTGTAGACGCTCTGGCGTTTTATGCAGAATCTAATGAAGGTGAGGTTGTTAGAATCACTGCAAAAGAATTTAGGCTCGCTCCATCTCAGACAGAAGCAAGAGCGGTAATAATTTTTGACGACGGTTGGGATTCAATACTTAAAACACTACCAGCAATGAACGCCTATGGAATGCGCGGAAATGTAGGCGCCATCACAATTACTACCGGTGTTCGGGGGTATCTCACGCTCGACGAGTTGAAAATGCTACAAAATGAGCATAACTGGGACATTGTGAGTCACACATATCTTCATAACGACGCGGTCCTTGATTACACGCGCAAAAATGATCTTGAGGGATATGAACAAGACATCACAGATGCGCTACGATACCTTATTCAGCATGACATTAATTCTGCGCCAAATTGGTTTATTTATCCGTTTGGGAGCATAGATAGTAAAACCAAAAGTGTCGTTGGGAAATATTATAAATTTGCCAGGGCAACCATTGATGCGCCGGAACAATATCCATTCCCTGACCCGCTAGAGACAAAAATATTGTCGGCATACAGTGACCAAGCTACAAACCAAGATATCCTCAACGCGATTACTGACGGGGCAGAACAAAACCACTTACTCATGTTGCTGTTTCATAAAATCACTGAGGGAAAACCGACTGTTCATACTGAGTGGAATTTAAGTGAATTTCAGGAGATACTGGAACATATACATAGGCTTGGTATTAAGGTGGTAACACTTTCTGAGCTTGATGAAGAGAACGGTGTCCCTCAGACAAAATTTGTATTGCACGATTTCATTCCATCTCAAATCAAGCTTGACGTAGAAGTCACGCCACAATCATTTTTTGATGCATTCCTTTCGAATAATGAATAAGAAGAGATGAGTAAAACATATATTTTCCTTTCTGTATTTTGTGGTGTTGTCATACTCTTTTTTATATGGCTGTATAACCCACCCGCAAAGCCCACAAGCGCGACTTTACCTGATGAAAATGTAAATGCTGCCACAACATCTTCTGAAACCGCTTTGGATGACAAGGTGATACACGTTACTGAAGAGAACGTCGCGCGCGAAAAACGCAGCTTTGTCACTGATTTTGATGAAGCATATACGGTAGAAGAGTCAGCGAATCCCTTAGAAAGCACAAGCGACATTTGGTGGCTAAGCTCTGGTGCGTATTTCATAAGTGAAAAAGGGACTGCAGGTACTGTTCAGGGAGAACTCTCGTCTAATGATATGTGGAGAAATAGATATCTTCAATCTAATGCGCTCGACACTGACAAAGGCTATCACCCACAAAACATATTTAGACTTATCCAAAAAAATGTGTGGGAAAACTATAGTCAACATCTATACTTCCGTATTATGGACGACCACTTAAGCGCGAGTCCAAATCGCAATGCATCAAATGGTGTGCTGTTGTTCAACCGCTATCAAGATCAATTCAATTTGTACTACGTTGGTATACGTGTTGATGGTCATGTGACGGTAAAAAAGAAATACGATGGTACATATTATTCACTCGCATACAAACCATTCACCACAGAAAGCGCATATGATAGAGACACAGAGCCTAACCTTCTTCCAAAAAACACATGGATAGGGCTACGAAGCGACGTTTACACAAATATAGATGATGAGGTTGTCATTACCCTCTATATGGATCTTGATAATTCGGACAACTGGGAATTACTCACTGAAGCGGTTGATGTTGACGGTCTATATGGGAACACGCCAACACTCAAGAAGGGACGTGCTGGTATTCGAACTGATTTCATGGATGTTGAGTTCGACCGCTACGGCATATATGAACATGATAATATATCTCGATAAATCAAACCTTTCTCCAATTTTTTCTGCGCTATCAACGCTAGTGAATGTGACCAGCCAGGTGGTGTGTTTTTATTTGGCTTTCCGTTTTGATAAAATTCGGGAGCAATCCCTCTGGAGTCATTGTGCTTATTAGTACTCGGCTATTATACATGAAACTTGACGCATATCAATTGTCGTGGTATTGTTCTCTCAACTCACCCCTATTTCAGAAAAGGAGGCAAGCGTGAGCAAGAGAATCGGCAGTTTCAAAAAAGGGCTCACAATCGTAGAAGAAGCGGTTCTGGCCAATTGGGTTCGGAAGAAATGGAACGAATTTCCGGAAATTGTGCCAATGAATCTCGAGGATGGCGAAAGTGTCTTGGAAGCCGCGGATAGGTACGGCGTGAAGGTTGTCCTTCTTCCTGACCTGCTTTTTTATCCTTCTGAAGCAGCTACAAGGTTTGGAATGAGATACATTGCGCTGTTCAACGGAAACGTTCGGGAACTCGAGGCAGTGGAGGGCGTAACCACTTCGTGGGTACCGAAAAAGTAGCGGCGCGCCGCTCAAACGAAAGGCTGGAGGTGTAAAACCTCCGGCCGTTTCCATTGACAATTTTTCTTTCACTAGTATGCTGTTTTCAGAGTTTCTGACATTAGTGATGCGAGCACTAGGTGTGGAAATTTGAGTTGTGCTGGACGGAACTGCAGGAGTAGTAGTGTCCAGTTATTTTTTACCTAAAAGAGGATGTTCAAATGACTGAATTAGCGCTTGCCCCCATGCAATGGTCAAAACTGGATGACATTGATGATGTTGAACCGGTCGGGGAAAATGACACCGACTGCTTGTCCGAAATCCGTGACGTACTTCGAAAATATGGGATGATGAAACGATTTGGAGTCGCTCTTCTACATTCTCATTTCGACGTCGCAAACGACGAAATCATGCTCGAAACGAATGACCCAGAAAGCCGAACTCTTCTAACAAGACCAGTGAAGATGGACGGTCAGTCCGCAGAGAATATTGGTACAGTTTTCATGTTGCGGGAAGGCGACGTGATTACGACGGCTTGGTGCAAGTCGTATTGTAAGCGGCAGTTCTTCGGACACGGTTCGGGCCACAGATCGCTTTGATAATGGCAATTGTACAAAACAATGGGCCGGAGGTGTAAAAACCTTCGGCTCTTTCTATTTCTAGAGATATGTTGCTACCTTACAATGCACGCTACATGTTACGTAGCATGCTACGTAACATGTTACGTAACAATTTACCACCCGTGTGATGAGTATGTGTTCATTGGGACAATGTTGGAACTGCTCAGATAATTTCTCTTTGGGCTTTAGTTTGAACACATAGCCTATATGGAAACTATTTCTATATAAAAAAAAGAGCTGGGATAAGGAAATATGGGACCATTCCAATCCCTAATTATTTCCTGATAGCTTCTGGATATATTTCCAATTGGAATTTGATTATCAATATTTCTTGCTGCTGAGTCATATACGTAAAATCTATTTTTATTTTCATCATATCCCCAAAGACTAATCCAGTGACCAACTAATTTTGCTTTTAGACTACTGTGCTTACCATTCTTCCCATATCCATTACCAATCAAAAGAATTACCGGCCTATTTTTGTTAAGTAGATTTTTAAGAAGAAAAATTCTATCTTCATCCGTTAGGTTGTTTGCTTTTTTTGCTATTGCATTAACTCCGTTTTTCCCTAAAAGTTTAATGAAAGTCCTGGGAAATATGCCTCCAGTTGTTTTTCCTAAAAAAGATATGTGGTAACTTTTTACGTTGTTTTCTGTTTTTCTTTTATAAGCACTAAGTATTGCTTTCGTTGTATATGCACCACAATGTGATTTTCCCTGGATAGGATATTGTTTTGGTTTCTTTGAAAGTATCATAGTAAGGGCGAATGCGAAGCATCAATGGGAATTGTCTCAGTCATGATGTTATATAAATTATCACGAAAGAAGAGAAATGAGAACTGTCCATATTTTCTTCAGAATTCTTATTTTACAGCATATTTTAATTTGCTAGCTGTCTGGGATTCGAACTTTTAATTAATTAGGAGAGAATCAAGCTCAACATGAAATACAGAACCTTTCCCCTCTCCTTCTGATGTTGCCCACACTCGCCCACTGTGCGCCTCTACCATTTGTTTAACAACAAAGAGACCAAGTCCTGTTCCAGAGACATTTACGTGGTGTGCGTTGCGAGAGCGCACAAACTTGTCGAAAAGCTTGGGAAGTGTCTCTGGGGCGATTCCTACTCCTGTATCGTGTATTTCAATTCGAATTTTGCCATCAACATGATGCATCAAGACATTTACCGAACCGTCTTGGGTGTATTTTATTGAATTGTCTATGAGGTTATTGAGAATTTGCTTCATTTTTCCTAGGTCAGCATTTATTCTAAAACTACTCTCAGATGTAATCTTGAGTGTTAGAACGAGGCCTTTTCCCTTTGCTGTATGTGTAAGTTCCTCGACAACTGTTGTAAGAAGTTTCTCTAAATCAAACTCCTCAAAATTGTATTTCATTCTTCCCTGTTCAATGCGGGACACGTCAAGGAAGTCTTGCACTGATACGGTCATTAAGCTACTTGACTCATATATTTTTTGAATTGCCTCTTTTACCGAATCACTCACCTTTCCAAAAGACCCCTCTAAAACAAGAGACGCGTAGCCTTTTATTGCGGTAAGTGGGCTTCGAAGTTGGTGGGAAGCGATAGCAACAAACTCGGATTTGAGACGGTCAAGTTCCGTAAGGCGGACGTTTGCTTTTTCAAGACTTTTCGCAAGTTCTTCAATTTTTTCGCGCTGCTTCACCTCTTTTACAACCCCCCTGAGAAGCATTCCGCCAATTAGTATTACTAACACGAATTGGAGCAAAGAAAAGACGAAGTCTCCAGGAGATTCTGCAAAAACAACCTCAGACAAGCTCACAACAGACAGAAGAAAAATTAATATACTAACCGCCACAGCCTTAGCATTGAACAGCTTATGTCTCAAAACAGCATACGTTGTAAAAAATATTATTGGTGTAAAAAAAAGAAGAGCAAACGGAACAAAGGTCACGACTTCCTTTATCGCAGGAAGAAAAAAATTAAAATAAATTATCAAAAGGAAACTTATTGTAGACCCTGTTGCTATTACCTTTAGGGCTCCTATATTTGCCCACTCGCTTTTTGTAATAAGATTTCGTAAATATAGAAAAAAAGTTCCAGCCACTAAGAACAAGTTAAAAATGCCGAAAAAAAGAAGACCAATTCCCTGAGAGATTTTTAATATCCCCGTTTCAGGATTAACTTCTAATATTTCAGAAAAAGTCAGTGGCGTTAGAGTTAAAAAGGCAATAAATACAGTCACTAAAAGCAAAATTCTTGGATGTTTCCCAATCCAAGCGATTGGCTTACTTACAAACGCCTGAGTAAAAGAAAAAAGGAAGTAGGCCTGCCACACTGCAAAAAAAGCTTGCACTTTAATCATCCACAGTCCGTACGACGGGGGGATTGGTTGATATATGAGAAAATTAAAGATGCCCCAAAGAACAGTTGTGATTGAAAGTAGAAAAAAATATTGATTTGTTTTCTTCTTTGGGTTGCTAAAGAAAACCGTAAGCCCCAAAAATAAAACAGCAGAACCAATTCCCCCAATGAGTAATATATTGAAATTCTCAATTCCCCCTGACAACATAAAATAACTATATCATTAGATCGACGAGTTCACCCTTCGAGGAGTGCGCGGATGGCGCTTTAATTATCTGACCAACTCTAAAAACTGTAGCAATAGTTTTGTTGTGGCCGACGGCAAACTCTTCGTAAATAATTCTCAGCCCCTCTTCAACAACTTTCTTATCTTCTGGAGACAACACAGTTGCAAGAGTTTTTTTGCTCATACCCAAAAAAACTATTCCATTCAGGGGCTGAAGCCCCATATCTATATTTGTGGCATGAAGCCAAATTCGTTCAAGAGTACGACCCGCACTAATGAAGTTGGTATTCTCATTTGGCACGATTATTGCTCCTATAGCTCCTGAAGACGCATATACACGAGCGTTTTCAGAAGCGACCACGCTTGGTAACCCAATTTTACGAAACACTCTCATTAAGGTCCAATTGCGCGCCATTCGCATCACCATTAGTGCAGGAGGCGTTAATTCGAGAGTGGCAACATATAGGCCTCGCTTTTTTTGTAACTCCTCTTCCTTAGACCACACAAGATCATCAAACAAAAGCTTGTGTAATTTTTGGGTTCGAAGAAATACATATTCTGCCAAACTTAAATTTTCTGCGAGACGTTGTATTTTTTCTGGAGTATTTAAAATTTTTACTTCTGCTGGACTCACTGAAAGCTTCTGAAAATCAGTAATTTCTGCGCGGTCAAGTGATCGAGTTGAGTATTTAGTCCGATTCGTTGACCTGTTAGGAATTGCAGTTGCCAATGGATTGGTGCTCAAAGTGTCCTTAGCAAACACGAGGGATGCTATTTTATTGTTTTGCAAATAATCGTTATTGAGTTTCATCTCTACACCAAATCCATGCTTTGCTGCAGACAAGAAAATATTTTCCAATATTGCGCCGTGTGCTATTAATGAACCTCGCAAGTTGTAATTTAAAATAGGGTTATCAGCGGTTGGAACAACAAAAATTTCCAAAGAATTTTTTAGAATTTTGAACCTCCAAGGCTGTGAATTGTCACCCGACGGAGCGTTTTTTGCGTATTCAAGAATTTTTTGTATTTCGTCAACCATTGTGTGATCCTAGGTTTTTTTCAGGAATAAAAATTACCTCTCTAGCATCGACGATGTCGTTTTGGTTCAGCAGGATGCGCTTTGAAAACACCGTTGCTGCGACTCCAGCCAGCACTGCCGCTGATCCAAGTTGTGGCCAGGATATTAATTCCCTTTTTATAACGCGTTTCACAGATTTCAGCATTCTTGGATCAACCTTATCAACCCCACCAACAATATCATTCATAATCACTTGACTCATTTGCTCAAGGGTTGGTTTAGGACCAGCAAACATTTTCATCCAGTGGTCAGTAGTCTTTCCAAAAATTTTATTATGCCCCAAGTCATACCTCTCAACGTGAAGAACTATTCCGTCACCATTATCAGTAACCATTAATACAGGAATTTTGTATTTCATAGCAAGTACTCGAGATTTAATTTTGAACCCAAAATCATCCACCTCTTCTATTATTAGATCCAGCTCGTTCTTTTTTAAAAGAGCCTCTAATTTATTTTCACTTATACCCTCATCTAGGCAGTTTAGTTTTGCAAAAGGATTATCTTCATAAATTTTTCGCGCTACCACGTATGTTTTATTTAGGCCTACTTGGTGAACTCCTGCAAAAATCCTATTCAAATTTGTTGTATCTAGTTCGTCAAAATCGGCGATAGTCATCTCCTTAGATATCCCCGCCTGCGACAAAAGAAACGCTATGTTGCTTCCTACACTCATTCCAAACACAGCGACCTTTTTATTGTATAAGACGGCTTGCTCTTCCTTGGTGATTAAATCTTGATTACGATTAGTTTTTAGAGAAAAAAAATCGTTTTCCGAAAGTGTTTTAACTAGATGATGATTCCAGGGAAAGTATACATATATTGTGTTAGTAGATTTTTTCTTACAAAATTTTTTAAAATCAGAACTAGCATATGCGTCTTCCTTTGAAGCAGGAACATATTGGGGATTCTCAATTAGAAACAATTCTTTTAGCTGCGGTGAGCTGGCGTCCACGTAGGTTGTTGAAGCGTCTTCCTTAAGCTTTGCAACATCCTTGTTTGGTATTATTTTGAGGTTATTAGTCATGACAAATATATTAATTAATAATTTTACTTCGTAATCCACTTCTGCTTAATTCCTGGTTTAAAATATCTTCCATCCTCATAAGTACACACCTCTATTTTAGGGTATACTCGACCTCCTTTTTCCTTATGGGTTTCACGATATTCGGAAACTTCCTCCAAAAGCTGTTCAGAAATTGCTTTCTGGATTTTAACTTTGAGATGTGTTGATTTAATCATTTTGTTTCTAAGTTCAACCTTAATATTGAGCTCCTGGTCCATTTTTTTAGAGTACCCAACAGACATTACGAATTTTCCAGTTACAAATTTCACAACGGAGTCCTTAAGTAGAGATCTCTTTATGGTTTCAGGATAAATTTGAAATGCATAAAAACTTACAGAAAAATTTGCACGCTCATAGACATAAACAAATGGTAGTTTCCAAAGAGTATTCTCTATATTTTCCTGTTTAACAAGGGTATTTTTGGATATATTTGCGCTCTTGAATTTATTTAACATCTCATCATAATTTAACGCCCCCCCGACATCTTTCAGGTCGTACCTTACAAGAGGAAGACCACTATAGGCTGAACATATCACTGCGCTTTTAATTTGTTCGAAATAAAAAAGTTCAGGAATATATTGCGTTAGTGTTGGAAGTCGTGCCGATTCTCCGAACAAATTTTCTTTCAGCCGATTATTGATTAATGACTCACGACGGATTGCTATGGCGAATGGAGTTTCGTAGGACATGGTTCCCAAGTCTACAGTTCCATAATGATTCAGCGTGTCTTTACATATATTTTTAAGTCCAGCGGCATTAGCTACATAATCTCTAAATTGCTCTGTAAAACTTTCAGCAGAAAAAATAAACTTCAAATTATATTTATCCCAACGGACCCCTTGAAGATTACCGTCGTCTAAAATATCTTTTACAAATGGTCCATAGCCGCCGATTATCACCTGATCAAATTCGGAGCCCAGTTTTTTGACTGCTTTAATAACCTCAAGTTTATGGATTCCTGGGCTTATTATTGAAAGTTTATAATTGCCTCGTTTGGAAAGAAGGGTGATGGCTTCATGTGTAAACACCCCACCAATCCACGCACCCATTGGAAAGGCGTTTACGTATAGTGTGCTTTTTTTGTGAATATCAAAATTTGTTCTGAGGTATAGTTCTGCGATTAGCGCATATTGCCAATCCTGCAAGGAGGTGTGTGGAAAATAAAACGGCTCCCCAGTTGAGCCAGACGTTGTCGTAACCGTCCACTGCCCTTCGTTTAACTTCCCGTCCCAACACAAATCCGCTAAAGAATATTTGCGCAAGTAATTATCTTTGTCAATGAATGGAAGGGTTTTGAATTCTGAAATCGTTTCAATTGTCTTTGGATTAATGCCGTGCTTTTTCAAAAAATCTTTGTAGGCTGGAACGCGCTCTGCCATCTCATGGAAAAGTTTTAGGGCCATTTTTTGACCTCTGCGCTCCCATGATTCTGGCGGATCGTTTCTTAAATATTCCAAAGCCTTCACTGGGTCGCGAAGTTTCTTAGGAAAGTCTTTTATTGGAATTAAATTAGGCTTCTGCTTTTTCATATGATTTTGTGGCCTTCCGAGCCAGCCTGTCAGCAATTATGTTTGTTGGCGTCTCTGTTTTTAAATTTTTCTTTAATATCTCGTTAGTCCTGTCGCCGATTTTGCAAATACTACCCATAAGTTCGTCTGGTTCTATGTCCTTATTATAATACTCACTCACAACACTGATAAGTCCGCCGGCATTAGCAACATAATCTGGAACATATAAAATACCCATCTCAGCTAGCTTTTGACCAATTTCGGGCGATTCCAGCTGATTGTTTGCCCCACCAATTATAAGTTTTGCCTTTATTTCGGATATATTGTCCTCGTTAATTGCCAAACCAAGGGCGCACGGCGAAAATATGTCAACCTCTTGAGAATGGATTTCGTCCACGTCAACAACAGTGACTCTAGGATATTTTTGTTTTATGGCACGTAATCTGCGCATGTCTATATCTGTAACAAAAATTTCCTTCGCTTCTGAGTAGAGCAAGTCCAAAAGCTTTGTTCCAATTTTCCCTATTCCTTGTATCGCAAATGAACGTTTTGAAAGTTTCCGTGAGTTATAAACATGGTCCAGAGCGGTTTGGATTGCCTCTAAAACACCATAAGCGGTGTAGAGCGTTGGATTAACTCGGAGCCCTACAAAATATGGACTATCTTTTTGTAATCCAAGAATATCTTTTTGTGTCAAACCCACGTCAGTCCCTGTCACAAACATTCCCTCAAGCTCATTTACTTTTTGTGCGTATGCCTTCAAAATTGAGGCTTTGTCACCGTTTCCCTCTGGGTTATGCATAATAACCCCTTTTGCTCCTCCACAATCAAGACCCGCCATGGCCGATTTGTATGTCATAAGCTTTGACAATCTTAGCGCATCTTTCAAGGCGTCTTCATCTTTTGCATACTCCCACATTCGTGTAGCGCCAAATGATGGATGTTTTCCGTTAGTTCTATGTATCGCAATTATGCCACGGAGCCCAGACTCTTCGTCTTCAATGTATTTTACGAGTTTATGAGAATCGTAAGGCTTTAGACTGTTCAAGTTGTAAAACTTGCTTCCAATTTTACATTTTGCGCTCATGCTACCGCGCTACCAAAAAGACTCCGACAAGCGGGAGAACTAATAAGCCGAAGAGGTATTGTTCGTTGGCGAAAGTTGCGTCGAGAAATGAGCCTGTGGTGTCGGTATTTCTAACGACATTTGTCATGTATGCCACGGCAAGAAACGCTACTGCAGTAGAGGCGCTCAAAATAAGAGAGTGAAAGGTTCGCTTTATGGTCGCGCCGTCAAATTCGAGCTCCAGAACGTAATCTAAAACGACTTGAATAATGATAATCAAAATGACTAAAATACCAAGATCCACAACGTTGTATTTGCTGAACAATAGCCCGAAGTCAAATGAAATGGCGGAGTGAAACGGAAAAGCAATTAAAAGAAGACCCGCAACGTATGTACTAAATACAATATTGATTAGCTTTGTCTTTCCAGAACGGAGCCCCAACAAAAAGAAAAATCCAACGAGGGCTATAAGGATAACCACATCAAAGGATAAATTTGCAATTAAATCTTTAGTACTGGAAGTGACGGAGGCTAACATGAAGACGAAAAACGAGGGAACTACACTCCCTCGCCCTTAAGTTGTTCAACAATCTTCTTTGCGGAACGTGATAATTTTTTCGGTAACTGAATATTAAGTCGAATAAGCAAGTCCCCTCTCTTCGCGTCGTTTATGGGCACTCCCTTTGCCTTTACGCGCAAAATTTCACTTGGTGATGCTCCTGCTGGAATCTTTACCGAAATGTCTCCCTCAAGGGTTTTAACTGTGTATGTAGCTCCCAAAAGAGCATCTGTTAGCTTCACATTCAAATCGGTCTGCAGATTGAAACCCTCCTTTCTGAACTTTGCATCATCTTTTACATGAAGTTTAATATACAAATCCCCAGCTATACCTCCTGGCACCGCCTCACCTGCCCCAGTCATTCGTATCATTTCGCCGTTGTTGATATTTGGTGGAATGGTAACTGTAATTTCTTCTTCTGCTTTTCTAACACCCACTCCGTGGCAGTCTCCACATTTTTCCTTTGGAATTTTTCCGCGTCCATGACACTCCTCGCACTGTCTTACAGAATCAAAAGTGCCAAGAATAGAACGTTTCGTTTCGTGTACGTTCCCGTTTCCATTACACGTCTCACACGTATCAAAAGCTGTTCCTTTCTTTGCGCCCGTTCCGCTACACGTAGTACACTCCGAAGTTTTAGTTAAAAGAATTTTTCGTTCAATACCAAAGACTGAATCTTTGAATGGAATTTCAATGTCTATAGATATGTCGCGCCCGCGCTTTGCTTTGGCACCACTGGCACCACCAAAAATATCACCAAAAATATCTCCGATATCAAAGCCTTCCATGCTACTTGCATCAAAACCAGCACTTTGGAACCCTCCGAAGCCACCGAATCCCCCTTGCGAACCTGCTCCGTCACTAAATACACGGCCATACGAATCGTATTCCTGTCGTCTTTTTTTGTCAGAGAGTACTGAATAAGCTTCGCTTATCTCCTTAAATTTAACTTCATCGCCGTCCTTTTTGTCCGGGTGGTATTTATGAGCAAGCTTTCGAAAAGCCTTCTTTATATCTTCGTCGGTAGCTTGCCTCTCCACGCCTAAGAGAGAATAGTAATCTTTCGCCATATATACTTAAATTATCACAAACTGAGGTTTAATAATCAATGCGTCCTACTGCGTGAAAACAGGCTATTTAAGCCTTATTTTCACCGCTATTTTCTCCTTTGTCCTTCTTTTTATCGTCTTCGGTAAACTCGGCATCATGAATTGTTTCCTCTTTAGAACTAGCGTTTTGGGCTCCTGCCTCGGAACTTGACTCCTTTTTTCCCTTTTCTGCTGCCTGTTTTTGCATAATTTCGCCAATTTTCATCATCTCAGTAGACAATTTTTCGGACGCATTCTTAATGGCCTCGCCATCATCCCCCTCTTTTGCTTTCTTCACAGCTTCTATTTCCGCTGTAATTGAAGATTTTATGTCCTTTGGAACCTTGTCTCCTCCATCTTTAAGTGCTTTTTCCGCTGTATATATCATTTGGTCTGCCACATTTCGCTTCTCTGCAAGCTCTTGAATTTTCTTGTCTTCTTCCGCGTGCGTTTCTGCATCTTTCTTCATTTTTTCAACGTCTTCGTCTGAAAGACCGGAGCTTGCTTCAATTCGAATAGACTGCTCCTTTCCAGAAGTCTTGTCCTTGGCTTTTACATCAAGGATTCCGTTTGCATCAACATCAAATGACACTTCTATTTGTGGCATACCGCGCGGTGATGGTGGAATTCCATCTAGAATAAATCGTCCAAGACTCTTATTGTCAACGGCTTGCGCGCGTTCTCCCTGTGAAATATGAATTTCAACAGATGTTTGGTTGTCAGCGGCAGTAGAAAATGTTTGAGATTTTGAAGTTGGGATCGTTGTATTTTTTTCTATAAGTTTTGTTGCAACTCCTCCAAGTGTCTCAATTCCAAGTGAAAGTGGAATAACATCAAGAAGAAGCACATCTTTTACATCTCCTTGCAATATTCCCGCTTGAATTGCCGCACCGGATGCTACAACTTCATCTGGATTAATAGTTTTGTTTGGCTCTTTTCCGAAGTATCCTTTTACGGCTTCAACAATAGCAGGCATTCGGGTTTGGCCGCCAACAAGGATAATTTCATCAATATCTGTTTTCTTAAACGGCGAGGCTTCCATGGCACGTTTTGTTATTTCTATGGAACGCTCAATGTATTCGCGCGAAAGCTCTTCTAGTGTTGCTCGCGACATTTTTAGTAGAAGGTGCTTTGGGCCACTAGCATCAGAAGTAACAAATGGAATATTTATTTCGGTTTCAGTAGTTGAAGAGAGTTCGTGCTTTGCCTTTTCTGCGGCTTCATCTAGCCGTTGTAGAGCAAGTGGGTCGCCTGTAACATCAATTCCGCTTTCTTTTTTGAATTCACCAGCAATCCAGTGAATGATTTTTTGGTCAATGTCCTTTCCGCCCATTCTGTGGTCACCATCGGTGGACTTCACTTCCACAACATCATCGCCAACCTCCAAGACAGAAATATCAAAAGTTCCGCCACCAAAGTCGTAGACTACAATTTTTTCGTCTTTCTTTTTATTAAACCCGTATGCAAGTGCCGCAGCCGTTGGCTCGTTTATAACTCGTTTAACATCAAGGCCTGCAATTTTTCCAGCATCCATGGTTGCCTTCCTTTGTGAGTCGTTGAAGTAGGCTGGTACGGTAATAACAGCTTCTGTGACTGGTTCGCCAATCTTTGCCTCCGCATCCTTCTTCATTTTTCCCAAAATCATTGCTGAAATTTCTTCTGGTCTATAGTCTTTATCTCCCATGGATACCAACACTCCTCCGTCACTTGATTTTTTTACTTCAAATGGAACAATTTTCTGTTCTGCTTGCACTGCTTCCTCGTCAAAATCATGACCGATAAAACGCTTTATACCAAAAATAGTATTGGTCGGATTAGTAACCGCTTGTCTTTTTGCAACAAGACCAGCTAGTTTTTCGTTTGCTTTTGAAATCGCAACAATAGAGGGAGTTGTTCGTGCTCCTTCTGCGTTTTCTACGATAACTGGTTCCCCATTTTCAACAATACTCATTGCTGAATTTGTTGTTCCCAAGTCTATTCCTAAAATCTTACTCATGGTATTTTTTTACTTACAATTAATTATTTTCTAAATGCTCCAACGACAACTTTTGCTGGTCGGAGAACCTTTCCGTTGATAATATATCCTTTTTGGATTACTTCTAAAATTTTGTCATCACTCTTCTCGTTTTTTACTTCCCTTATCTCTACTGATTCCTGTGTATTTGGGTCAAATTGCTCGCCTTTTGGATCTATCTGCTCGATTCCATACTCTCCAAAAACTGAAATCAGTTGGCTCTGTATGTGCTTCATGCCGGCCACCCAGTCGCTGTCCATGGCCTCAAGAGACTTCTTGTCGCCAAACGCTATTTCAAAACTGTCCAAAACTGGAAGTACAGATAAAATCACGTCTTCTTTGGCTGTTTGTACTGCGGTAATGCGTGAATTCTCATCTCGCTTGCGGCCGTTTATGGCATCTGCCTTACATCTTTGCCATCCGTCGAGGTATTTCTTCTTTTCATCCTCGCAAGCGTGCAATTTTTCCCGTACCTTCTTCGTTGAGGCTGTGCTTTTTCCCTCCTCATCTACTTCATCAAATATGACGTCGTCTGGGTCATTATGCTTACTTTTTTTAGCGCTGTCAATATCAATTTTGTCGTTATTTTGAGTCATATTCGCTTTTTGA
>Ga0255052_10000970_pt1 | contig 22266 bp, 23 predicted proteins | sample JV7_2_21_MG_FD_188632 | JGI IMG/M metagenome (GOLD analysis project Ga0255052, IMG submission 188632) | Seawater microbial communities from Jervis Inlet, British Columbia, Canada - JV7_2_21 | ecosystem: Environmental > Aquatic > Marine > Inlet | place: Canada: British Columbia | collected... | reverse complement strand
ACACTCACAGGCACACTTGAACAAAGTGGCGCGGCAGCTGAACGAGCGACCGCGAAAGACGTTAGGTTTTCGTACACCAGCACAGAAATTTAATGAATGTGTTGCGTCCACCGTCTGAAATCACCGCCAAAAGCGGACGTCGTTGAATCAGAATTATGAAGCGACGCTAAATGATGGGGCCGCTGTATCTTTATTCTATGTGGTCTTTTTAGCTACTCTTACAGGTCGCTTTTCATCGCGTCCTGATTTAGGACCACAACGTATCCCATCGGTACTGGTCATCAAGGTACGACCATTCCTCCAGGATCTGTCCGTCACGCCAGAGTATGACCTCGCATATTCTGAACTCCTCGGTTTTGCCATTGCGAGTAGCAGAATATCGGCCGAGCGCCACCGAACGCTCGTCATTCCCAAGGTAGTCGAAGTTCCCTACGAATTTGGCAGTTCCGTCACTGAGCTCGCCCATCCTGGCGAAAAACTCCCCAAAAACTGCCTCACGGCCTTGGAACTCACCGGAGACCAGGCCCTTGCCAGGGATGTGCCAAACTGTGTCCTCGCTGATCATCTCGGTCAACGTGTCCACGTCGCCCCTTGAAAAAGCTTCGTGACCCTTCCGATGTAATGCCGCGTTTGGATGTTCGCTCATGATTTTCCCCCTTCACCCGAATTAGCCCTACCAATAAGCCTAATGCTAGATAAAGCTAGTTCAGGATCGGCGGCTATCTATAGGTAAAAACCCGTATGCGGTTAGCACTAACCTGTTAGAGCGTTGTGTTGTCAGTATGGCGAAACCGTCCGCTTTGGGTCAAAAGCAGCCTCTCAAAGTAAATCAGATTCTAACATCTGAGTGGCTGGAATTGGGGTAAAGCGGACGCTCGCCATTCGATGCACCAGCGGCTGGTTTCGGCCACAAGCAGTCATTCATATCAGGCAATATTCTGGCGCTGAACCATTAATAGAGCCACGAACTGACAGTGGCCAATTCATGGTACGTTTTGCTTTTCAGCGGTTAGATGCTTTCCTCGTACATGTCTTCAACTTGAGCGAGCAGACGCCTTAGTCGTCCCGTAGAAGCATGTCCACGTACTACGGTATCGTCCGGACCCATTGCCTCATATTTTTTGAGCAAATCTTTAGCACCAGAAATGTGTCCCCTGTCATACTCCATTACGCCAATTAATTGTTGATAAAGAGCATTTTCGATTCGAAATCGATTGGCACGCACAAACCAAGCGTATTGTCGCCTTTGGGTAGAACTAAGTTGCGAGAACGCCGTCGGATCGTCTGGGAAACCGGCGTCCGCAAGCTCAGCGTCGATCTCACTCAATTCGCGAGACTCTGCGACTGCCAAAAACACTTCGATTCCCTGAGTTGACCTTTCATTGAATACCTGAGCGCGCATAAGCTGCGAATTCTGTCGTAATTCGTAGGCGACAAGGATCAATCCTACAACTATTGAGATAATCCCAATTGTTTCGGCAAGTCCGCGCCAGGAGTATTTGGGCATTGGTTTTTTCTCACAGCATATGGTTTTACGGGAAGATAGACCGATCGCTCTTGATGTCCGCTTCGGGTCAAAAGCAGCCTGTCAGTAGTTTAGCAGCCCAGCGGCTGCTTTCGGCCACAAGCGGTCATTGATTGTTAGGCTGGGTAAGCATGGATTCGAGAAGCCCATCAAACTCAGCGGTGTACACCGTCCTGTTGGATTGCCAATGGTTGCGTAGGCCGATATCGTCGTTAAGTGTTTTCGCGTATCCGTTCTTTTGACCGCGCCACACGTCCGCGTCCAGAGCGCCCGACCGATACTGAAAGTATGCATTTTGCCATTGTCTAAAAACGGATCTATAGAACACGAATAACCGAAGTTGTTCAGTGGATGTGATGTCATCACCATCCCGGCCCTTTTCCAATATCTCGGCAAATTCCGAACTACCGGCAACGAATAACTCAAGTTCGCGGAGGCCGTTTTCGAGGCTATTTCCCGCCTCAATCTGCGACGTAATCGTATTCTGTCTAAGCTCAAAGCCGAGAAAGATGATGCCTGCTAGAACAGCAATGTTGGCGCCTAGAGTTAACCAACGATTGACGCGATCAGAGTCCAATTGTCGCACCCTTTTTATCGTTTTGCGTCCGTATGCCAATGGCTGCTTTGGGTCAAAAGCAGCCTCTCAGTAGTTTAGCAGCCCAGCGGCTGCTTTCGGCCACAAGCAGCCGTTCATCGAGACCAATAGTCCCCTCTCAAACAAACCGTCGCGAACTCTTTATCAAGTCATATGCTGCGTTTATCTCGCGTGATCGTTCTTCAGCAACGGCACGCATGCTTTCGGGCAGCCCGCGAGCAGCTAACTTGTCCGGATGGTTCTTGCTGATAAGTTTGCGGTAAGCACGCTTGATATCCGCTGGAGCGGCGTCCGGAGTCACACCCAATGCGACATAGGCATCGGCGAGCCGATCTTGAGGAGGCCTGCCAGACGGACCTCCTGCAGCGCCACCGGTTGCCGCTCGCAACAGCGATTCGAGTTGAGCAACGTCTCCCTCAGTCAGTCCCAGCCGGCCTGCGACACGAACCAGCATGGCGTGTTCCGCCGGGTGGAATTGTCCATCAGCGGCCACTGCCATGCACTGCAATTGCAGAAAGAGCTGAACGAGCGGCGCACGCCCGCGACTGATTGCCGCAAATCGATCCACTGCGGCATCAAGATCAAAATGCGGCTGTTTCCCTTCGCTGAATGCGGATTTGGCCAGACGGCGTTGTTCGTCAGTGAGGCGCAACATGCCGAAGATCTGTTCAACGGTATTGATCTCGTCGCGTGTAACGACGCTATCCGCTTTGCAGAGAGCACCCATTACAGCAAAGACGGATTCGATCAGCTCTGTTTGCGCAACGCGCAGCCCGCCGACCACAGTTCGCTGCAGCGCATTGCTAGCGAGATAGCCGATAATTCCACCCACAAGGAGCCCTACTGGGCCACCTGCGAGCAAACCGATGATTGCGCCGATGAATGCAAGTGTCATTCGTGAAGTCTAACAGCGCCGAAGGATTCCCCGATATGCGAAGCTGAAGAACTCGTCTACGTGAATGAAAGACAATATCGCGCGCAGTCGTGCCAATTTGACATGCGCTGATGGCCTTGAGCGGACTAAATAGACTAAGCTTAATCAGTTATTTGTCCGAAACCGGCTCAGGACGATTCGATGTTTGATCAATTACGCAATACGTCCAGCAACAAGATATGTGGCATCTTGCGAATTCTATTGGGCGTCGTCTTTTTCATGGCCGGAATCCTGAAGGTCGTAGTTCCATCGCTCGGACAGGCTTTCTCAGGTCAGCTCATTGCCGCAGATATTCCACTCAGTGGAATCGTTCTTGTTGCCTTTCCCGTTGTGGAAATGTTGATTGGCGTCTTTTTGGTAGTTGGATTTCATGCGCGACTATCGGCTGCCGCTGCCGCTGTGAGTATGGTAGTTGCCACTTATGTCCATCTCGTTGTCGAAGATCCGTCTCTCTTTCCCTTACAGCCGGTAGAGCCTATCGGTCCATTGGTGCTACTGGTTATGGCGGTTTGCGTATTGTGGAGGGGCGCGGGCGCATGGAGCATTGATCTAAGAGAAGCAAACTAATATGTCCGCTTTCACCGATAGCGGTCATACATATGTCGTCGTTGACGGAATTCATCCAGGTTTGCCACGTTGGAGCCTCCAGGGCGCATTTAGAAGGTCAGACTGCGATCTCCTAACTATGCGCGATTGAGGCGTTTCCAGGTGTCACACGGGTGACAATTTCAGGGTTTGAGGCGACCGCCGATGAACTTGCGAAATTTTTCGCCGTAGGGTGGCCGAATGATGGCAAACAGGTCAGCGCGGGCTTGCGTGTACACAGCTTTCTTGTGACTGAATTCGTCGAAGCCCTCTTTGCCATGATAGGCGCCCGTGCCCGAGGGCCCGACGCCACCGAATGGCAGGTCTTCCTGTGCGACATGAAAGAAGACGTCATTGATGGTCACCCCACCCGATGTCGTGTTGTGAAGCACATAGTCCCGCTCAGCGGTATCGCTACCGAAGTAGTACAAACCCAGCGGCCTGGGATGCTGATTAATATAGGCGACGCTGTCCTGCACATCGTTGTAAGTCTTTATCGGCAAAATCGGTCCGAAAATTTCGTCTTGCATGACCAGCATGTCGTCGGTCGTGTTGACGACGATGTGCGGCGCCATCTTGTGGTGCGATTGCTGCGAAAAGTCCTCGTCACCCGGGTTGAGTGAAATGACGTCGGCACCCTTCCCGCGCGCGTCCTCGAGATAAGTCTTGAGCCGATCCAGGTGGCGCTTGCTGACGACAGACGTGTAGTCGTCGTTGTCGCGAAGACCATCGGGGAACATAGCAGTCACGGCACTCTTCGCAGCCTCAACGAAACCGGACTCACTGCCTTCCGGCAATAGAACATAGTCGGGTGCCAGGCAAATCTGCCCGGCGTTCAGTGTCTTGCCGGACATGATGCGTAGCGCGGCAGTCTGCAGATCGGCCGACTCACCGATTATTACCGGTGACTTGCCGCCGAGTTCCAGCGTTACCGGAACTAGATTCTCGGCGGCAGCCCGCATGACATGGTGTGCGATCGACGTCGCACCCGTAAATACCATGTGATCGAAAGGCAGACTCGAGAACTCGGCGCCGACGTCGGCCCCGCCGGTGATGACGGCTATTTCGTCTTCCTCGTAGTACTTCGCGAACAGTTCGGCCATCAGCGCCGAGGTTCGCTCAGTAAATTCTGATGGCTTGATCATGACGCGATTGCCTGCCGCCAGAACGCCGGCCAGCGGCGCAAACGTCAGGTTCACCGGAAAATTCCATGGGCTAATAATGCCGACCACGCCTTTCGGCTGGTAATGCACAGCCGCCCTGGCGCCGAACAGGCCCAGCGGGAACTGCGTCGCGCGTTTTTCGGGACGCATCCACGAGCGCACGTGCTTTCTCGCATATTTAAGAGTGTCAATTGAGCCGCCGATGTCAGAAAACCTGGACTGGTCTACCGAGCGATGACCGAAGTCAGCACTCATAGCTTCGCACAGTGCGTCACCGTGATTGCACAACAGTTCGATCGACTTATCGATTCGCTCGATCCTGGTTTCTGCCGACGGCAGGCCTTCGCGAATGCAGGCTGCCTTTTGTTTTTCGATTTGCTTTCTCACTTCTTGTCCCCCAACTCATCATCTACCGCATCATCCGTCGGAGCTTCGCGCGACGGCGCGTCGCCGCGGGGCACTGTATCAAGGAGGTGGCGTAACCACGATCATCTCCAATTTTCCGACTGATTTTGTGTCAGGCGCCAACCTCAACTTCATGACTATATTCTATATTTGGGCGTTCAGCATATTCCTCAAACAGATCGGACTGACCAACAATATTCTGTATTCCTACCGGTACTGACAACTTAACAGCAGCTGAGTGACAATGCGTGATGAATGAACGCTCATCGCTGTATAAACGCCACCGATTCCCGCCGGAGATTATTCAGTACGTCGTCTGGCTGTATCATCGCTTCAATCTGAGCAGCCGCGACATCGAGGATCTTATGGCTGAGCGTGGTATTCGGATCAGCTACGAGTCGATCCGGTTGTGGTGTATCAAATTCGGCCCGAAGTACGCGAGGCGGCTTCGGCGCCGGCACAACGGTTGCGGTGATACTTTCTTTATCGACGAAGTCTTCGTCAAGATTCAGGGCAGGCAGCACTATCTTTGGCGGGCAGTTGACCAGGACGGCGACGTTGTGGGTGTATTGCTACAGCGCCGCAGGGACGGAAAGGCAGCAAAACGTTTCTTCAAGCAGTTGCTACGAGCGAGCAGCAGTGAACCGAGACGAATCGTCACAGACAAGCTTAGAAGTTACGGTGTCGCTCACCGCGAACTCGTCCCAGATTCGATCCATGACACCTCCCAATACGCCAATTATCGAGCCGAACTTTCACATCAGCCAACCAGGGTAAGGGAGCGAGGCATGCGGCGATTCAAGTCAACGCATCAGGCCCAACGGTTTCTGAGCACGCACGCTGCTGTCTACAATCTCTTCAATCTGGGGCGCCATTTGATATCGGCCCAACATTATCGAGTTTTTCGAGCGCGAAGCCTGGCCTTGGCGTACAACGTGCCTTTGCGTCTTGGAATTGTGCGGTGGCCAAATAAGTCGCGCATATACAGAAAATTGCACGAGCCGAGAAGTTAATTTGTCAGTACCCTTTCGAATGCAGGAATGCCTTGATGCTATTCCTGTACTGCGACCAGACTTGTTCTGTATTCGCGGAGTATGTCTTGTTGAATCTGAGTGATCGTGCGACCGGTTGCAGACGTTCTTACAGCCCGAATACGCGCCGCGCATTATCGAAAAGGAACAAACCCTCCGTCTGTTTGTCCAGTTCAAGGCTTATGAGATCGGCGAGAGCTTTGGCCGGCGTAATCATTGGATAATTCGAACCAAACAGAATTTTCCTGCGCCCATTTGCCGTTAGGTATTCGACTAGCTGGGGCGGAAACCTCTTGACCGTATAGGCGGAAGTATCAATGAACACATTCTCGTGCTTGGTAGCGACAGCAATGGCTTCGTCTGTCCACGGGTACCCAATATGGCCGGCGACAATAGTCAGTTCAGGAAAATCCAAAGCGACGCGATCAAGATAGATAGGTCTGCCCACCTCTGAGGACATCAAGGGACCGGTGTGCCCAATCTGCGTGCAGAAAGGAATGCCCAAGTCGCAGCAAGTGGTGTAGACAGGGTAAAAAAGTCGATCTGTCGGTGGCGTTTCCCAGAGCCATGGCAGCACACGGATCGCCTTAAATCCAAGCTCGTTCACACACCGTCGGATCTCAGCCACCGCTTGCATAGGCTTCGAAATATCCACTGACCCCACACCAACCAGTCGCTCTGGTTGCTCAGCGACGAAGCCGTGTACTTCATCATTCGAAATCATGACCTTGTTCGGCGCAACCCATGCGGAAATCAGGGCTTGGCTCACATTCGCTTCATCCATTGCGCCAATTGTGTCACTGAGCGGCAACGGCTCGGTCGGCACATCGCTCTTCGCCCAGCGCCGAAGTGAATCGAATATCGGGTCTTGAGAATGCCGAAGCGTGGGATGCTGCGCCCATGCGTCAATTATCATAGTTCGTTTACCTGCCGCGATGCCTACATAGAGCCAGGCTAGAGTCTAAACGAAACTCCTGACTTGGGAGACTATGGCGTTCTTTTTGTTGGCGCGCCCGAAGAGATGGATAGTCGCCAGCCGTTGAGATCGTCTCAAGAAGTACTAGGTTTGAAGCCTGAACCGCCCCGGGTATTCCGGAGACTCGTTTGTTTGAGTCACGCCGCCATGGCCGACTCTTCCCGTTGGCGATAATACGCCATTTCAGATTTAGCTGGTGGCACATCGCCGATCTGCCAGTGCGTTGTCGTAGGAGTCGCCGACGCTGCCAACCGAAGGCTCGATACCCGCTTCCGATAGACGCTCCGTGTAACAGATGGAGACATACTGCACACCACGATCGCTGTGGTGGACCAGGTCGCTGCTCGTCCTGTTGGTTTCTGCTTCATCTCTACTCCTCAGATTAGGATGAACAATAACCCTCCTTTGAACCAGCGCTATATCTGTTCCGCAGGTGCTGACGGCGTACATCCCGCAGATGAGACTTGTCGACTGAAGAACGCACTGAGTTTTCGGTCCTGGTCGCGGATCATGTATTTCGGCGTGCCGTCCACGCCTACGGCCTCGATTATTTGCCTCGCCGTCCATTCTGCTGTAGGCGACTCGGTCACGTTGGTGTGCAAAATCTCTCGCCGATCGTGACTGAGTACGACCAGGACAAACAGTACCTGGAAGGTTGCCGTTGGCACTGTGAAGAAGTCTGTGGCGATGATGTCTTTTGCATGATTCTCGAGGAAGGTCCGCCAACTCTGTGACGGCGGCTTTCGGTGCCTGATCATGTACTTGGACACAACGGCTTCGGAAACGTAAATGACCAGCTTCAGCAGCTCGCCGTGAATCCGTGGTGCACCCCACAAGGGATTGGCGTCGCACATACGGCGAATCAGAACACGGATCTTCTGGTCAATCGGTGGCCGCCCTCGTTGTCGGCATTTGCGTGTCCAATGGCGACGTATGCCTTCCCGGTGCCAGCGAATTACGGTTTCTGGCGGCACGATGTGCAATACATGTCGCCATCGTGGCCAAATCTTTGAAATAAGCACCCAGAAAGAACGGTCGGCGCGAGAGAGCTGAGGCCGAGCGCCCTTGTCCTTCAAGACCGCGAGCTGCTGACGCAGCAGCAGGTTTTCGAAGGCCAGGTCACGGCGAGTGCGGAACAGCGAACTGAAGGAATGTAGAAGAACCGAGAGCCATTTAGTCATCCTTCGACGCAAATAGGCCGCTCCGAAACACTCCAGAAAAAATCAACGCGGACGAATTTATAGGAGGCACAATTCCGGTGGCAGACGTGGCGGGTGCTTTCCATTCGAGCAATTTCGCGACGATGGTTCCATTTCCACCGCCGCATAATTCTGTACCGCTCAATGTCGCGACCATATGTCAGTTGACGTACATGTGCGTGCCGGCTCCGGTCGGACCCAATATTCATGCCAATCCGGATGGATATGGTGTGATGGCAGCAACGTTCGCGGCCGTACTACCGTAGAACATCACCGTACCGGCGAATGGCGGACGCCAGTCACAACAGGCCATCACATTACGCTGTGACGAAATCATGAAACTATCAGGAATGAATCAGGGCATCCTCATGTAGCTTTGGCCACATTAGATGACTATTTAGTCTCACGAAACGCACAATGGGACTGGGCAATGACTTACGACGAGCAAAAACTGGAACTCGACGCTCAAGAGATAATCCTGGGCCTCGGCTACGCAACAAGCCTCATCGTCACAATCGGCTGGCTAGCAACACTCGTCCTCTGATCTTGGACCGTAAGCGGGGTGTATTGTGCTGCGTATCGGCCGGTATTTCTTGCTCTTCTTGCCCTGCGGCTTGGCAGTCGCCGGTGACCCGCCCTGCACGGCAGCCCATGAGCCGCTCACCCATTCTGCTCCTTATTACCCGTTGACTCTTGGCAATGAGTATTACCACAAGGCCGTTAAGACGCGCACGCCGAATCGCGAATACCGGGTTAAAGCCGAACTCAGGAATCTTCAGACCCTCGACGGGAAAGACTATTTCTATTTTTTCGCACCAGGCGTCGATGTTCGATACTTGGTTCGACGAGATGAATGCGGCGTATTCATGCGGCTCTTGAAACGCGACTTCCCCTTGTTTGGCCTGTCGTTCAACTTGCATTTGATACCAGAGCTGTTGTTCTTGCGATTTCCGCTTACGGTCGGCGATAAGTGGTCGCAGCAAGTGGTCGCGAAAGCGAAGATCTTGTTCGTTCCGATGTTGTTGTTGCTATTCATCTATGCGGCTTTTCGTCGATATTCGTGATGTAGCCCACCACAATGGGGACTCGGGACTATTCTCCCTCGCCTGGGGCCTTGGATAGGACGTGGATCTGGAGCATCCTTCGCCAAGGACATATGTGTTCCTGCGCTATTGTAATAGCGTACGTAGTTGGCGACGACTCGCCGCAGGTGGCGCGACTTTTTGCCGGAACATGTTGCCGTATATTGCATCGTTGTCACGAAGCAAGTACTTGGGCGAATCATCTATGCCGATGGCCTCAAGCACCTGCTGTGCCGTCCATATCGCAGTGGGGCGTTCTGTTGCGTTAGTGTGAACAATTTTTCGCCGATCATGGCTGAGGATCACCAAGACAAAGAGCACTCGGAACGTTGCCGTCGGTACTGTGAGGAAGTCGATCGCGAAGAGATCCGTCGCATGGTCCTCCAGGAAGGTTCGCCATGTTTGAGACGGTGGCTTCCGATAAGGCCACGAATGTTCGGGTTTATCGGCGGACGCCCACGTTTTCGACATATGAGTGCCCAATGCCGGCGAAATCCGTATCGGTGCTATCGGATTACGGTTTCCGGCCGGACGATATGTAGTGCGTCTCGCCGGTGAGACCAGATCCTTGACGCAATCGCCCAGAAAAATCGATCTGCTTGCGTTAACTGTGGCCGCACACCTTTGTTCGTCAAGACCGCCAGCTGCTGACGCAGCAGCAGATTTTCGAACGCGAGATTTCGCCTCGTTCGAAACATAGAGACGATCGCGCGTAGAAATATTGATAGCCATTTAGTCATGTTCCGACACTAACCGGCTACGCCAATAATTCCAACGAAATCAACGCAGACGAATTTATGGGAGGGACAGATGATTTTTGTCAGGTTGTGACGAAAAATGGCACACCGGATTTCCAGATCCTGCCCTTTTTAGGCTGCGTCTGACAATAAAAAAAGCTTTTTTTCGCTTCGCAACAAGGACTTACGAGATCCGCGGTCGTTCTGGCACGGTTATCGCTTCATATTCAGACAAGAGCTTAGGCTAGATGCCAGGCGAATGCCGATACGCTTGAGATTCAAGGGACCAGACATGATTAGGGAACAGCAGGGCTTCACACTGATCGAACTTATGATCGTTGTAGCTATTATTGGTATTTTGGCTGGAATTGCGATTCCCGTTTATCAACGTTACGTTGTCCGAAGCCAGATCTCTGAGGGCTTATCTCTCTCAGCTGGCGCCAAGTCATCCGTCAGTGAGTATTACATGGATCATGGCGACTGGCCCTCCGACAACTCCGAAGCCGGTCTTGCAGCTAACACCGAGATAGTGGGTACGTACGTTACTCAGGTCACAGTTCAAAACGGTGTGATCGATGTAGAGTACGGCGGCGAAGCGAATGCAGTTATTGACGGCATGGCTCTCCAGCTAACACCAGATACGACAAATCCCGGTAGTGTTGCCTGGGTTTGCGCTAGCGCTGGTGCAGAGATCGAAAACAAACATCTGCCAGCCGCCTGCCGATAGCGATAACATTTCTTTCTCAATCATTTGCTGTCCGCATGTAGTCGGTTTTTACATGTCACCACTTTTAGCATCTGAAACACAGTTATCGGTCGCAAGGCAGTTAGTCGACCACAGTTTTCGATTTCCCAAGCTGATCAGGGAGGACTGTAACTTTGGGTGTTTGCCGCCTACATTGTGCCTACACAACAAATCAGCGGCCCAGAATGGGTCGCTAACTTATTGATTTAGTGGCGCGCCCGGAGAGATGGGCCTCCCGTTGGTCGGCCTGTCGTCGCTTCGCTCCTCGGATCGAACTCTGGAGTTCGAAGCCGTGAAAGCTAGCTTAAGTAATTAATTTATAAGGCCTAAAAGACGGCGTTCGTTGCAGTTTCGCCTTACGCTGCACAACAGAGCACTGCTGATGTCGGAAAAATGTCGGAAATGCTCTCGGGGCTTGTGAGCGTGCGCACTCATTTTCGAATGACTTCTTTTCGCTATTTTTCTTAACCGTAAGTTAGAGTATTAATTCTTAGCTTGCGAAACTCCATTGTTGCCAAAGTTGCGGTCCGATCTGAGTAGATCCCCACTAAGTTACGCACACATGTTCAGTGCTCCGCCTAGCCCAATCGGATCACTCTCCAAGTAACGTCCTGTGCACACCTATTCTTTACCGTCGTCGGCAGGAACCACTTTCAATTGGACCTGACGTAATTTTGTCAGGGTCTCCTCGCTCACGACGATTACCAGTTGCTCATCGTAGTTGTCGGATAGGTTTGTCAACGCTTGTTGCTCCGCCGCCGCAAGTGTTGTTACGCTATGTTCTTTCTTCGTAAGCAAATACTCACTAAGCAATCGGCCGTCATTTGAACATACTTGGACGGTAAACCCAGCGGCCAATTGGATACTAGAAGAAGACTCGTTCTTGAATGACGCGACCATTGGGATTCTCCGAGTTTCTTAAAGCTGTTCGTTGACGCGATGCACGATATCTTGACCACGTCCCGTCAGCTTGGCCAGTTCTTCCGATTTTGAGTCTGTGGTATTCGGCTCACGGAGCAAGAGCCCGGCCGCGGAGAGTCGTTTTAAGCCCTCCAAGACTCGCTCTGGCTCAATTCCGATAACGCGTGACAATTGGTTCACCGTCATTGGTCCCTGATCAGCTAGAAATGACAGCAATACGAAGTCGCGCACCTTGATACCGTGATTGAGCAACAAGGATGCCAGCGAGTCATCCTGTGTGATGAAAAGCGCCGCGGATTGCTCCGATATTGAGCGATCTGAAAATTTCTTCTTTTCCTTAGAGTCGCCCATTATCGTCTCCTACAACGATTGCGAGGATCAGCGGACAGTCATTGTCCCTGCCTGGCAAACCATCAATTAATGCTTGATCCAGCCAAGTACTCGGACGCGCGGCTTTCGCTGAAAAATCAGTAGCTCTGCCTATTAACACGCATTACAGATCAAAAAGGTTCCACAAGCCGTTGTTTTCCCATCGCATATTGCAGTACAGCAACCACAGGATATCCGCCAGCAATTGAGAGTACCGATCCAATCCCAGCAAACCACATTCGCGGGCGTAGCACGTTCAACATCCCAAGTTAGACGCGTATGATTGAAAAATCCTTCGTGGAGCTGACGTCGACCAGCATGACCAAGCCGCATCGCGAGCATGGCGTCATCTGATTCCGAGTAGGCGGCAACGTGAAATCATTAGAGCTAGTCTGAGCGATCGGCGAATTTCCATCGAACTCCATCGTCGGAGACTTCATTGATGGCGTGACGACCAGCAGAGCCACTAGCGAATGACTTGGGCGTCTTCTCTCGGCCTTCCGCAGCTTGCTCTGAGCTCACAACATAACGCTATCGGCAGGCGGCCGGGAGAGATGGGCCTTCGGCCTGTCGTCGCGCTACGCGCTCCTCGGATCGAACTCTGGAGTTCGAATGTTATCCGGAGCTGCCGCAGTAAGCGGTTGTTTTGATTGAGTACGCTCAGACTCAATGGGACAAAATTAGTGGTACTCAATTGTCCGCCTAAAGCGCTCAGAATGTCCCCTGCCTGCCAGATGACCCCAACTTCAGCCTGTATCATCGGAAGGCAAGCCTACGCTGGCGCATTACTTATATATGACGTTTTCGGTTTTGTACTCGTTGTTATTTGCTCGTATCTTACCTGAGTCATTCATCACGACATCTTTGATCACCGTGATTGGCTCACCGTTGGTCAAATACAATTCCAGTGGCGCGCTTTTATTCCAATTTGAATTTGAGATATGCAGTTTTTGTACGCCGTGAAATTTTAGTGATGCCCCGATCTTATTTCGATTTCCGAATCCTGTATTAATGAAATCGTTTCCGTCAACGACAACGATCGGCCCGAATGTGCTTTCATCCGTGCCACCTCTGTAGATATTGGCTACCGATCCCTGAATATCTGTAAATTTGCTGCCCTTGATGCTGAGATTTTCAACATTGTAAATACCCAGATCATCCGTTTCCTTGTCCAGGGACAGAATCGACCCGGTAATATTGGTCATCTCCGTGTTTAGAATCTCAATCGAATCTGCGAAGGTGTTCTTATATACTTTGAGAAAATTGAATGTGTGGTTCACATCCAGGTTGGTGACCCTGCAATCGCGGACAGCCAGCGAATAGTTGCGATTCATTGAATACCTGCTCGTGCTGATCACGCTGTTGCCGGCCTGGTCGGGTGACTCTGCCCCGTCAATCCACAGATTCTCCAGTTCCAGAGCGCCGCCGTTCTCTATTACAAAAAAGCTCAATTTCTCGGAGCGGACAACAGCTTTATCGCCACTCTCTGTCTTTAACGTGATCGGGTGACTGATGACGGCATATTTCGTCAGCAAATATTCGCCTCCATTTTCAAGGAGTAAAGTATCACCCGGTTTGCTGTTATCTAGTGCTTGCAGAATGGTATTCGTGCCCGCCTTGACGAAAAGCGTGTTACCACTTTGGAACGCCGTGTTTGTGTCCTCTTTCGGATAGAAGCTGGCACCGGTCTCTTCCTTGGTAACCGGCAACTTAATCTCACCAAACTCAATTTCATCAATTAACGATTGGGTCGGCACGCGTATACCGTCTTTATTTTCTGTGACAGAGTAAGGGGCTTTTCTAAACCCGTTCTCTATCGGAACATTGGCTTCTTCGTTCAGCACGTTTCCCTCGAAGCTGATGCCAGAGACATCATCGTAGACGGTGAACGGATCAAGATTGGTCTTGCTCATGATGATGTTATTACTCATCGACGAACCGATGGGCGTTGCCGAACGCTCTTCATCGCTACCTGCGGCTAATTGAATGTTGTCGCTGTCTATGACGATGTTGTTGTTCATCTCAGAATCAACAACCTGGTTGTATCTATTGATTGGAGAGTTTGGAACTCCGTTCATGATGACGAGCGCGCTGCGGAATCGGTAACCCGTTAGTCCGTACAAATAGTTGTTTTTGACAGTCTGGTATTCATTAATAATTCGAATTCCACCAGTATTGGGCTTTCTGTTGCCGAGGAAATAGTTGTTTTCAACCAATGTGTGATGCCCGTGACGCATTGTCAGCGTGCCCTGACTCTCGAAGAACACATTGTCTCGAAACACATTGCCACATGACTTACTCGAAACAATCTCAAGCTCTCCACTGGTCCGGTCAAAATAGTTATTGCGAACAACCGTATTGGAGTATTCCCTGGAATAGTGACTGGTCCCGATTCGCAACGTCTCGCCACCATTCGAACCCAGAGTCTGCCGTGGACCAAAGTAGTTGTGTTCGATCACATGATTGTTTTCCCGACTGGCTTCTGTCGTCATCTTTACCGCCAGGGTTACTCCGCGGTTCCCTTTGCCGATCAACGAGTTATGGTCGAACTGGTTGTTCTTACCGTAAATAGCCACCCAGGTATCAGAGTCATGTCGCTCCGGGTTGCTGAAGTTGTCAATGACACTATTGGTCACCCGCGAATTATTCGCCAGCTCCTCCTTCGACGTTCGAAAAGAGATGACCTCGCTGGTAGGGGTAAACCCGTCCTTGAATACCAACCCCGAAACGACTAGGTGCGTGCCTGAAATAGCAAGATTGGATCGACCCGTAATAATCACCTTGCCCGGTTCTTCGGCTTTCAGTTCGATGGGCTTATCCGGCTGACCTTCAGCCTTGAATCTGAGTTCAACGTCGGTCCATGTACCGTTTGCAAGAGTGACCCTATCACCGGGCTGCAGTGTCGCAACGACTTTATCGAATTCCTCGATGGTCCTTACGAGTTCGGCGCTACCGCTCTGCGCACATGAAACAAGTGTCAGGATCAATACAAAGGGGATAAAGTGCAATTTGGAGGTCATCCGCATCGTTTATACTCGCGATTATTATGCTTGGTTTATTGAAATATCGACGGATTACCTCTGCACACGTCCTGATGCGTCGCCGCCCATCAGGTGCTCAACCTCGGCAACTGAAACTCGGTTGAAATCGCCGAGTATCGAATGCTTGAGGCAACTGGCAGCGACGGCGAACTCCAATGACTGCTGCCGCTCCTCGTAGGCGTTCAGGCCGTAGATCAATGCCGAGGCAAAACTGTCACCGCCGCCGACCCGATCAACGATGTCGGTCATCTCATAACGCTTTGACAGTTTGAAACCATCAGCGTCGCGCAGGCAAGCAGACCAACCATTGCGATCGGCGCTGAAAGATTCTCGAAGCGTGATAGCGATAACCGACATATTCGGGTACTCATCGAGTACCTTCTTGCTCAGCGCCTCGTACTTGGCCGTGTCGAGTTCGCCGCTCTCCACATCAACGTCGACCGTGATTCCGAGCGATTTCTGGCAATCCTCCTCATTCGCTATGCCGACATCGACATACCTGACGAGATCAGCCATAACCTCGGGCGCTGACTTGCCCCATTTCCATAGCTTTCCGCGAAAATTGAAATCGCAGGAAACGGTGACCCCGGCCTTCTTCGCCGCTTTCACCGCGGCCAGGCTTAGCTCGGCCGCCGATGCACTGAGCGCCGGAGTGATACCGGTGATGTGCAACCACTTCGTGCCGTCAAAAATTTGTTGCCAATCAAAGTCGCCGGCTTGTGCCTCACAAATAGAAGACCCTGCCCGGTCGTAGACGACTTTCGACGGGCGTTGATTGGCGCCTGCTTCCAGGTAGTAAATTCCGACTCGATTTCCCGAGCGCCTGATATACGTCGTGTCGACCCCAAATCGTCGCAGCTCGCGAACCGCCGATTCGCCAATGTCGTTGTCCGGCAACGCACTAACGAAGCCGGCATTGAGACCGTAGTTTGCCAATGCCACCGCGACGTTCGCTTCGCCGCCGCCAAAGGTGGCTTCGAAAGTGGGTGACTGGAAAAATCGCTCGTGGCCCGGCGTCTTGAGCCGCAACATGACCTCGCCGAAAGTCAAAAAATCTGTCATGTCTATCCCCTTACTTGTTTTGCTATTGCGACGGCTTCGGCCGCCAGCTCGGTAATTCGACCGTAGTCGCCGTTTTCGATGGCGTCTTTTGGCGTCAACCAGCTGCCACCGCACGCCAATACCGCCGACATTTGCAAATAGTCTCTTAGATTGGCTGTTGTGACGCCGCCGGTCGGCATGAAGACGACGTCGCGAAATACCGAGGCAAGCGCCTTGATCATGGGGGGGCCACCTGCCTGTCCGGCCGGGAAGAACTTGAGCATGCGCAGGCCCATATTCCATGCCTGTTGTGCTTCTGTCGCTGTTGCAACTCCCGGGATAATGGGTATTGATAAATCCCGCGCCGTCGAGACGACGTCCTCGTGCAAGCCCGGCGACACGATGAATTTTGCACCCGCGGCAACGATAGTCTTCGCATGCTCCGCGCTAAGCACAGTGCCGGCGCCAATATGGGCATCGGGAACCTCTGCAGCAATGGCTGCAATGGCATCCGCCGCCGCCGTGGTCCGCATTGTTACTTCGATGATTGGCAGGCCGCCAGCGACCAGTGCTTTGGCAACTGACACTGCCTTGGACGCGTCCTCGATAACGACGACGGGTACGATCGGTATCTGTTCGAGTAAGGTTCGCATCAGCGCATCACGAGAAATACATTCCGCCGTTGATATCGATATTGGCACCAGTGATGTACGCGGACGCATCAGAGGCGAGATAGGCTACCGTATCCGCGCAATCATCCGGATGTCCCTGACGTCGTAATGGCACGCTGGCTTCGACATTGCGCCGCACGGCGTCAGGCGTGAATTTATCGTGAAAATTTGTGTCGATCATGCCTGGACAAAGCGAGTTTACGCGTATGCCCTGTGGGCCGAGCTCTTTCGCCATACTGCGCGTGAATGTCATCACTGCGCCTTTCGCAACCGAATAGGCAGACGCCCCGCCACCGCCACCGTCGCGACCGGCCAAAGACGCCAGATTCACAATGGCGCTGCCCGGCGGCATGCTGGGCACAACTGCCTGAGTCGTCAGAAACGTTGAGTTCATATTCAATGCCATGACGTGGTTAAGAAATTCCTCGTCCATTTCCGCAAGTGTCTTGCGCGCCACTAAGCCGCCAACATTGTTCACCAGTACATGAATATCGTCACCAAAGGCCTTTTGCGTTTCCGCAACGAGATTGTCGACATCAGCTTTCTTTGTCATGTCGCCCTTTATCAGTACCGCGCTTCCACCTGCTTTTTCGATACTCGCCACAGTCTCATCGCCCGCCGCCTTGTTGTTGCAGTAATTCACTACGACCTTGGCGCCTTGTTCCGCCAGTTTGATCGAGCAAGAACGTCCTATGTCGCGGGTACCACCTGTGACGATCGCGACTTTTCCTTCAAGAGTTTTCATTACATTTTCCTTTGTTAAACGCGTTCGGCAGAACTAGCCGAGCGGGGACTAAGTGGTTGAATATGTCCGCAGAGAATCCAGACCGAGAGGACCGACATAATCGCCAGTGCGGCCCCGACAGCAAACGCGGGCGCGTAACTTTTCACGGTGATTACAGGAATCAGAAAGTTTAGCCCGACGACCGCAAGCTTGGCAGCTGTTCCTGAAAACCCCGCGAGCGAGCCAACGGACTCTCCACTATAAAAATCACTCGGCAGTGTCTGAATGTTCCCAACAGCAGTTTGAAAGCCAAAAAGAATAGCGGCCATCAGCAACACAGCGATCAGCGGCGTCGACGCTTTCATAGTCATCAAAAGCGAGACCAGCATGATGAGGCCACCCAAACCAATGACAAATTTTCGTACCTTATTGACCGTCCAGCCGGCGCTGATTCGATTCTGCGCCAAAAGCCCACCAAACCAGGCACCGAACATTGCTCCCACATACGGTACCCAGGCATAAAGCCCAATTTCTATTACGCCGAACCCATACGTCTCGGAAAGATACAAGGGCAACCAGCCGACGAATAGCCACCAAATGGGATCGAGGAAGAAGGAGGCCATAATTACGCCCCAGCTTTCCTTGCGGGATAATATCTCCGCAGCACCTGGCGCGTAGGTTGCTACCTCATTCGTTTCAGCGTTTCTTTGTCCGGTCAGTATGTATTCGCGTTCAGTCTCTGACACCCATGGATGTTTGTCCGGTCCCGATTTGTAAACGATGAGCCATGGAACCAGCCAGAGCAATCCGAGCGCGCCAACCGAGATAAACACCGCTCGCCAGCTTTCGAGATAGACAAACAGATACGCGATTATTGGAGCCGAGATAATTCCACCGATGGCCGCACCAGAATTGAAAATGCCTTGCGCCAGCGCCCGCTCTTTGATTGGAAACCATTCCGCATTCGCCTTGGTAGCACCGGGCCAGTTGCCTGCTTCGGAAACGCCAAGTAAACCACGAAAAATAGCGAAGCTAGTCAGGCTTCCGGCAATAGCATGCAGCATGGTTGCCGCCGACCAAACGGTTATGGATAGGATGAAACCAAGCCGCGTACCGATCCAGTCGAAAATCTTGCCGAACAGCGACTGACCGAAAGCGTAGGCGAATGTGAAAACGTTAAGGATAATCGCATAGTCTGTCTTCGACAGTCCGAGGTCTTGCGAAATCTCCGGCCAGAGAAATCCCAGCGCGCCCCGATCGATATAGTTGATCACCGTCGCGAGCGCGACAAGACTGACTATCATCCACCTGAGACCATTCCTCTTCATTCCTCGTCCTCATTCAGAAATTCTTCCCGAACCGGACTGAACACATCCAACAACACGCCTGCCTTGCGACAAACCGCACCGTGATCGAGATTGGGGTGTATGTAGAAACTGTCACCAGGCCCGAGGCGTTTTTCGACGCCGTCAATGTGGACGTCGAATTCACCGCTCTGGACGTAGCTGACCTGCGAGTGCGTGTGGGCGTGAATTTCGCCAACCGCACCGGCTTCGAACTCGACTCTGGCCATCAGAATGGCATCGTCGTATCCAAATAGTTGGCGAGTCAGCCCATCTCCAACGGATTCCCTGGGTGTCCGATCGCCGAACATAAATGCTTTACTCTGTCGATTCACTTGCGCACCTTGTTTCGCCGACCTGATCATCGAATCGTAAATTGGGCTAGATAATTAGTCAACCAATATTCTATACCAAATTCAAAGTTGGTCTGACATATTGGTATAAATTAGCGCAGGAATAGCGCCAATTGCGTTCTTCCCTTCGAACTACCCGGTACCGCCCGGTGTGGCGGAACTAAGATAGCGCTGCCGGCTTTGTGTCGACTTCTGGCGGAGTTCGTTCAGGGCCTGTTCTTCGGTCACATCGATCATGGACTCCAGCAAGCACCTGAAGTGCTCTTGCATCGCCAGCCGCGCCTCCGCCGGGTCGCGATTACGCAGTGCTTTCAGGACTCCAGCGTGTTCGGAGTGGCGACGAGTAGTGTCTTCGACCGCGCAGATCGCCGCATGAACGTCCCTGATGGCAGGTAGCTCGGTGCGTATTTTCCAAAGCGTTTCCACGACGTATCGAACTGCGGCATTGCCCGACGCCGCCGCAATGGTCAAATGAAACTCGCGATCAGCCCGTTGTGCTGCCTCCTCGCCTTGCGGGTCATCGTTCGACATCGTCTCGACCAGCTCGTCCAGCATATTCAGAGTTTCGTCACTGATTTCCTTTGCAGCAAGCGCAGCCGCCTCAGATTCGAACATCAACCGGGCTTCCGTGAGTTCAAACGCGCTGATATTGGGCAGCCCCTCGCTTCCCTTCTCGGCAGGGTCAAGAACGTAGACGCCGGAGCCCGTCTTGATGTTGACGTAGCCCAGCGCCTGCAGTGCGATTTCCGCCTCGCGGATAGTGACCCGACTGACGTCAAATCGCTCCGCAAGCTCGCGTTCCCCAGGCAACCGGGTTCCGGGCGGATATGCGCCATCCTTGATGAGCTTTTTGATGTTGTCCGCAACAGAATGGTAGAGCCGCTTGTCCTTCATATTCCCCTTCCGATCGGATCGGTATGATCCATTTGCCTTGCCTTTTCCGATGTCATATCTCGACAACCAGGTGCCAATCCGGGAACTTACCCACCCCAGAATCACCGATATCCGCGACTGCCAGTATGCCAGACGCCTGACTGGCCGGGCGCTGTGAGTTTGAGCACGCACCAGAATAATAATTGGTATTACCAATAATTGCAAAGGGATATAGACATTCGGTTGACAACTGTGTAAGAATTGGTTCGGCGAGGCGGCTAACCGGTCACCTTAGGTCGAAAGAATTCAGAGGGGAAACCAGAATGAATTGGCAACGTATAACGGCTGCGCTGGCACTAGCCGCAGCCACACTGGCATTAGTGCCAGTCACCATGGCGCAGGACGCTAACGACGAGGTGATCGAGGAGATCATCACGGTCGGTATCCGCGGATCTCTCGCAAATGCTATCGAGGCAAAGCGAAATTCGGACAAGCTGATCGAAGTAATTATTGCGGAAGATATAGGCAAGCTGCCTGATCAAAACCTCGCAGAGGTGCTTGAGAATGTTACAGGTGTCCAGATTACTCGAACCGCGGGTGTCGGTACCGGCGTTCAAATTCGTGGTACTAACGCAAACCGAGTCGAAATTAATGGTGTATCCACCGTAGGTTCTGGTGCTGGTCGTAGCGGTATCGATTTTGAAGATGTTAATGCGTCCATTATTTCCGCTGTCGAAGTGACCAAAGCATCTGACGCTAAGACGATTGAGGGTTCTGTTGGCGGAACAGTTAACCTGAAAACGATACGTCCGCTTGAGCTGACAGAGACTTTGGGCTCGATCAGAATTCAAGGAGAAGACAGCAGCCTAAGCACTGAAAGCATTACGCCAAGATTCTCAGGTGCTTACGGTGATAATTGGTCGACTGATGCCGGTGACTTCGGTTTTGTTATCAGTGGTAGTTATACTGAACAAGAAGCTGTGTCGTTCCGTCCTCGTACCGACCGGGATAACATCGCTTCGCCTCCTGGTGCTAATCCGTCTGAATTTCTCGGTATTCAGTTCCTGCTCCAAGAGCAGGAGAATGATGACTATGAGACCACCAATCTTACGACAACTTTTGAGTGGGCTCCTAATGACGACCTGACATTGTTTTTCGATGGCACTGTCTATGAGCAGGAGCGAAGTCGAGACCAATACAGGCTTCAGGCATCGGGCGTGAGCTCGTTAAGAAACATTAGTGTGCCTACAGGGTTTGAAACAGTCGATTTTGGTGCAGGTCCCGGAACCTTTCCGGCGGCATTTCAGGGCACACTTGAGCCAGATCTAGCCAATGATGATGACGATCCAAACTTGCGTTTCTCAAGTGAGACAGCTTCACGCGTTACAGACAGCTATATCCTTAGACTTGGTGGTAAGTGGCAACGTGATAAATGGTCTGCGAGTGCTGAACTTGCGTCGACATATTCTGACACGGTTAGCCCGACTTTTAACACGACTCTGAACTTTATTAACCCTAACTGCCCGCTTGATGGCGCGGCTACTGGTGATCCAGGCACTAGTAACGATAACTGCGTGCCTTTCATCTATGATTTGAGCGGTCGCTCATTATCATTTGGCGTCAATTTTGATTCACCGTTTGCACCATCAGTTGCGGACTTAACGAATCCTGCCAATGTTGTTCTGGATCAGGTGGATATAAGTGAAAACGTACAAGATAATTCTGAAGACGCCTTCCGCGTTGACTTTACTTATGACCTTGACCAGTACGGTGTAACCTCTATCGATTTCGGTTATCGCTTTAACGAATCCTCAAGTAGGTTTTATGGCATTGGTGACCGTATTGGTGGCTTCAGCAGATTGGAAGATAGCCCCAATGGTCTCTTGTTCGAAGAGCTTCTTGTTAGAGGCCCTACTAATTATGGTAGTGCAGATGGTAGAGCACTGGCTATCC
>Ga0255052_10000969_pt1 | contig 22272 bp, 15 predicted proteins | sample JV7_2_21_MG_FD_188632 | JGI IMG/M metagenome (GOLD analysis project Ga0255052, IMG submission 188632) | Seawater microbial communities from Jervis Inlet, British Columbia, Canada - JV7_2_21 | ecosystem: Environmental > Aquatic > Marine > Inlet | place: Canada: British Columbia | collected... | reverse complement strand
ATGTCGATTTGCACGATCTCCATCTCCGATTCCGTCCTTGACATCGATGACGCCCTACCGAAAACGAATACGACTCGATCGGCACCTCTATGAACAACCTGGGCAGGTGTTCTCAATGACCGTATGCACCGCTGGTCGCCGGCCTGTATTCAAGGATCGTGATTTCGGCTATCTGTGCGTTGATCTGCTAAGCGACCTCTCACACAAGACCGGCGTCAAGGTCTTCGGCTACTGCCTGATGCCCGATCACGTTCATCTCCTACTGGAAGCAACGGCCGGCTTCGATGTCGTTCAATTCGTCGCGATCTGGAAATCGAAGTGCTATCTCCTACGCAGAGGCCACGGATCCAAGGACCGAATCTGGCAGCGCAGCTTTCACGACCATGCGCTGAGGAGCGACGAGGCAGTCAGAAGAGTAGCCGAGTACATCGTCGCGAACCCTGTTCGGGCAGGTCTGGTCTCCGACGCTCGTGACTATCCGCTTGGCGGGTCATTCGAGTTCGAACTGTGGTAGCTGTAGGGGAGCCCCTTGCGGGCTCCCACCCGACGGGATTGATGTAGGGGAGCCCCTTGCGGGCTCCCGGGAGGGGACAAGCCCCTCCCCTACACGTCATTGCGAGAGGGCAGCCTCGCCACCGAACGCGATCCCCATGCCCTTGAGGAGAGGGAACGGTGGCACGCCACCCGCAAAAACGAAGACGTAGTCGTTCGCGATCTCCTGTTCCCGATCCTCCTCGATCTTCAACTGCACGTTGTCCGACCCGATCTCGGTCACGACCGAGGAGAACAGGGATTGGATGCGGCCATCTGCCATCCACTTCTCCATGGCCTCCATGTTTTTCTTCTTCAAACGCACCAGCTGGTTCTTGCGATAGGACAGGGTCACGGTGTTGCTCGACTGGCGCGCCAGACCAATGGCTGCTTCCGCTGCACTGTCGCCACCCCCCACCACCAGGATGTGCTTCTTCTCGTACGCCTGGGCATCCATCAGGCGGTACATGACCTTCGATCGATCCTCACCGGGGATACCCAACTTGCGTGGTGACCCGCGACGCCCTAGGGCCAGGAGGACATTTCTCGTCAGGTACTCACTGTTGCCGGCCGTCACACGGAACAATTCTTCCATTGTCTGGGTGGCCTTCACCTCCTGACCAAGCCGCAGATCCAGCCCGATCTCGCCGACGATGCCAGAGAAGATCTCCAGGAGCTCCTCCTTCTGATACTCCTCTCGGTCCAGCGAACCCCACGGAGGCAGTTCCAAGGACTGCGTCAGAACCATCTTGCGCCGCGGGTAGTGCAGGAGGCTCCCGCCCAGGCCGGTTTCCTTCTCCAACACCACGTAGGACATACCCCGAGTGTGCGCCGTGAGTGCCGCGCTCAGGCCGGCAGGACCCGCCCCGACGATGACCACATCGAGAGCTGGCGGCTCTGAGATCGACCCCGATCCGTTGATTCGTTTAGCGATGACCTCGATCGCTTTGCGACCTTGCCTGGCGGCATTCCGAACCAGAGACAGGCCACCGAGCTCGCCCGCCACATAGATACCCGGGACACTGGTCTGCAAGTCATTGTCCAGCAGCGGCACGTCCTGGCGGGCCTTGAGATCCCCGATCCCGACCTCTATGCCCTCGACAGGACAAGCCGTTTCGCAATGACCGTGGCCGACACATCGTAGGCCGTTGACCACCACCGCCGTGCCCCCCACGATCCCCAGAATGTCGCCCTCAGGACAGGCGTCGAGACAGGCTCCGCAGCCGATGCATCGCAGGGCGTCCACAAATGGGAACTGGGCGGTGGGTTTGTCGATCCCCAGCTGCCGCGCTTCCTGGTGGCGCTCTCGATCTCTTCTGAGACGACGTCGAAAAGTCAGCCAGTACGGCACGATCACGGCCAGGACAACAGCCAGCGAGACTGCCCAGACGGTCACTGAGTCCGTCAAATCATGGATCTCCAAGGTGAGTTAGAGACGATAGCCGGCACTGAGAAGAATGCGTTGACCTTGGACATCGTCACCATCGCTGTACTCGAACTCGGCCCGAGCAAAGAAGTTGTTGGGCAGCTCGACCCAGCCGGAGAGTCTCAGCCACTGATCATTGCGATCCTCCACATCATCGAAGAGCTTGTTCGAGTACATGCGACCACCGATCAGGAGAGCGACCTCGTGTCCGCCCCGAAACCGCTTCGAGGTCTGCAAGCGCGCCACAAAGCCCTCTGTCATGGGATTGCTGTAACCCAGTAGATCCCCTCCCACCAGAAGCCCCCAATTCTCGATATTCGAATGTCGGACTGCCCCACCGAACGAGACCGTATTCTCATCGTCGCCCTCACGGTCCCGGTAGCCGGCATACACCGAGAAGCCCATACCGCGAGGTCGACTGTACGAGTAGCGAGCTCGTAGCCCCTGACGCAGCAGATTATCGAAGAGCTCCTCTGCGACCGATCGACTCTCTTCGGTGAAGTAGCGTTCCCAACGGTCATAGGAGATCGAGAACCGGCTCGATTGCGAGATTCGGGTATCCAGCGTCAGCGCCAGGTTGGACAGCTGCGTCTTGGTACCGGCAGCCTCCTCTCGCCAGCCGTTGTTCAGATCGAGCTCTGCCCGCTGATAGAGGCTCCACCGCCCCCTGGGCGTATACCGCGTCTCCAGAGAGACATACTCGCGGCTGACGTCTTCCTCACCCTCCTCGCGGATTCCGGCAACAAAGACCTCGAGATCGGGGCGACCACTCTGGCGAAAGGCCGAGAATCTCGTATACGCCCCGTATTTCTGCCCGACAGACTTGAAGCCATCGTCCTGAATGACGGGCTGCGATCCGAACAGCGCCCCGACGTCGATGGTGGGAATGAGGCGCACCTGCCCGATGAAGCCGTCCAGAAAGCCAACCGCGACAAACGGGCTGACGGCGATGCGACCAATCTGAGCCTTGAATCGTCCTCTCTGGGGATCGTAGAGCAACGCCGCCTCGTAGAACCGATTCCGCTTCTCCGTCTCTGGAGCTCCGGTGCTAAACGGCCGCGCACGACGGTTTTCCTGGGCTCGGAGTCGAATCCTCAGATGCAGTGGCTTGCCGGCAATGTCGCGCATGCGGAGATTGATCCGGGCGGTCAACTGCTCGAAATCCAGCCCGGCTTCCGAATCGTCCGTGAAGCTGTCCCAACCCAGCTCGAGCACTCCCGAGACTCTTGTTCGGCGAGCCCTCCGGACAGACCTGGGAGCCGAATAAACTTCTGATGAGGAGCTCGGAGCGAGCTCCTCCGGCTGAGTGGCCTGCGTCTCGGAGATCCCCGCTTCGAGCTCCGGCACCCCCGACCCTGATGGCCCCTTCTCCAAGCGCCGTGCCCGATCCTCGGGCTGAATCTGCTGCAGCTCCTCGACGATCCTGCAGGATGCAGAGTGTTCGGCCACGAACGTCACCTCGATCTCGCCGATTCGCTGGCCACCTCGAAGCACCTCCAGGCGGTCCCCCTCTGCCAGACCTGCACGACTGCCACTATCCAGATAGACCGTGTCTTGAGATCGGTATCGGACCCCCACCTCGAGGCCCTCCTGTGCAGCGCTGGTGTCAGCCAAGCAGAGAAAGGCAACGAAAATCCAGCCCAGAACTGCAAAGGCGAGCGGAGGTCTCGAGGTCCTGATCATTCGGACCCCGTCGGGTGGCAGTCATAGCAAGCATTGCTGTTGTACTGGTAGCCGCCCACGTCGTCGTGTTCATCGTCTGTCTCGGAGCGACTGTGGCACTCGAAACAGGAGAACACCCTGAAGTTCCCAGGGTTCGTGTGACACTGTGAACACGACGACCACTCGCGACGGTGCTTACCGGAGAAGATCGGGAAGTACAGACTGTCGTGCTGTGAGAAGTCCGCGCCCGCCCATGAGCGGGTGTCATGACAGACCTCGCAGTCCTGAGGGAATCCCGCAGCCTGGTGATCTGGGTCTCTGGTGCCGTTGTAGTCGCTCCGGTGACACGACCAACAATCCTTAGGCGTCCCTTCGAAACCGCTGCTGTGGCACTCGCTGCAATTCAGGCTTCGGTGGGCGCCAGTCAGTTGGAAGAACTGGTCGTGGTCCGCGACAGCGCCCTCCCAGGTCTGCGTGCCATGACAGCTCTCACAGTCGGTCGGGAACCCCGCTTGGGCATGGTTTGGATCATCCGTCGATTGGTAGTCGCTGCGATGACAGCTGAAGCAATCGGTCGGTGTGCCCTGGAATCCCTCGCTATGGCAGTCCTCGCAATCGAGGCTCCGGTGAGCGCCCGTCAGGCGAAAGATCTGATTGTGGTTGAAATCGGCGTCATCCCAGGAGCGGATGTTGTGGCAGACTTCGCACTCGGTGGGAAAGCCGGCTTCGACATGGTCTGGATCCTCCGTATTCTCATAGTCCTGTCGGTGACAGCTGTAGCAGTCCGTGGGCGTGCCGACAAAGCCGCCCTGATGGCAATCCGAGCAGTCGAGGTTGCCATGACCACCGTTGAGGGGAAAGAAGGAATGGTCGAAGTCGATCCCCCCTTCTATCCGCGCCGGCTGCCAGGTGATCGTCGAGTGACAGAGCTCGCACTCGACGGGGAAGGTGGCCCGCTGGTGATCGGGGCGGGTCGTCTGGCGAAACTCACTGGCGTGGCAGGCAAAGCACTCCACGGGTGCGGTGGCGTATTCGAAGGGCGGTGCACCGCGATGGCAACCAGCGCAATCCACGCTGGCGTGGGTACCCGTCAGCGGGAAGAGTGTGGCGCTGTGCCGATCCCACATCTCGCGACGGTTATCCCAGGTCACCGGGATATGACAGCTCTCGCAGCCAAAGCCGAGCTCGCCACGATGGGCATCGAAATGACAATCGGCACACGCGGTGGCCACCCGATTGAAATCGAGGGTCTCATGACAGCTCATGCAGGCCACCCCATCGTGGCTGAGCCGCAGGGGGAATCCGGTCGCCGAATGATCAAAGCCGATCACGTCCCGCAAGGGTCGCCACCCTTCGGTGGTGTGGCACTCGCTGCAGTCCCGGTCCATCTCCCCGTGGGGATACTCCTCGTCCTCCTGTGCGCTGGCCCCGATCGGCCAGCTCAACACCAGACAGACACCCAAGAGCACCCAGAATGGCGGCAAGCTCCACTTTCCCGGCAGATTCCTGCTGTCGGTGTGAGCGATCAAAGCTGTTCTCATCGAGTTCATCTCCAGCTCGGACGTCGAGTCCGCTCCCTCTCGGTTGCGCCCAGGAATCTGCGCAGATATTGATGGAAAGCTATAGCAACGAGAATGCCAAGACAGTGGACCTGACCACAACCCTCAATCCAGGCGACCGAGTCGACAACTACAGAGGATTTCTCGAGCGGAGTCCGGTGGGAAGTGTCTCAACAGGTGTCCCACAATGTGTCAGGTCAGGCTCATGTGGGACAACATCCGCACCGCTCAGTCTTTCAAACCAAGACGATCCAGTTGACGGTACAGCGTCGATCGGCTGATCCCCAACACTTTGGCTGCCTGGCGCCGATTCCCACGTGTTTGAGCCAGAGCGGCACGGATGCGATCAGCATCGCTGGCAGAGTCGGCGATATCCACCCTCGTCGGATCGATTTCCGAAGGCAGGTTCTCTGGTGTCACCTCCGGACCCTGGGCCCGGATGGTGGCGAACTCCAAGGCGTTCCTGAGTTGGCGCACATTGCCGGGCCAGCGGTATCGCAAGAGGATCGACATGGCCGCCGATGAAACCTCGTAGACTTCCTTGCCGGTCTTGGCTCGGGCTTCGGCGAGAAAGGCCCGGGCCAGGATCGGCAGATCCTCAAAGCGATCCCGCAGCGGCGGCATGACGATTCGTACCACCGACAATCGATAGTAGAGATCGGATCGAAATTCCTGCCGGTCGATCTCGTTCTCGAGCGACCGACTCGTCGCTGCGAGCAGTCGAAAGTCGACTTCCTGCGCTGCGGTCTCGCCAACGGGTGAAACCCCGCGATCATCGAGCGCTCTGAGCAGAGCTGGTTGGACGGCCAGGGGCAGCTCGCCGATCTCGTCCAGAAGCAGAGTTCCCCCCTGGGCGGCCGCAAAGAAACCCTTGTGGTTGGAGATCGCGCCCGTAAAGGAGCCCTTGCGATGACCAAAGAGCTGACTGGCTGCGAGCTCCGGGGTCAGGGCACCGCAGTTGACGGGTACAAAAGGACCTTGGCGGCGCTGACTTCGATGATGGATGGCTTGGGCCACCATCTCCTTGCCGGTACCCGTCTCGCCCTGAATCAACACCGGCGAGTCGACCGCGCTGACTTCTTCTATCAACTGGAAAACCGCTTGCATGGCCTTGCCCGAACCGATGATCCGTTCGAACACCGCTTCTTCATCCAACATGCTACGAAGTTGGCTGACCTCGGATACGTCGTAGAGGAAGAGAATGAACCCGGCCCCGTTTCGCGGATCCTCGACGATCTCGATCTCGATGTTGAATCGGCTCCCTTGACGCCGAATCTCCACCGGCACCTTGCGCCGAGATCCACTCGGCGCGGTCGCCAGCTCGGTCAAACGATCGAAGACTCCTCGCTCCAGTGGTAGGGCCTTTTTCCAGGGAACACCCACCAGCTCGTCTCTGGCGAGACCCGTCATTCGCTCGGCCACGCGACTGACAAACGTGATGCGGTCTTGCGCGTCGATGACGATGGCTCCTTGCCGCTGGGAATCCAGGATCGCCATCAGATTGGCATGGCTCTTCTCAAGCGATCTCTCTGCCTGCGAGCGCGACAGGGCGATCTCGATCATGGTTTGCAGGTCTTGTTCGTCGAAAGGCTTGACGATGTAGCCGTAGGGACTGACTTCTTTGGCCTTGGCCAACGTCTTCTCGTCCGCAAAAGCCGTCAGGAAGACAACCGGGATCTTGAGCTCATCTCTGACCTGCCGTGCCGCGTCTATCCCGTCTCTGTCTCCCGCGAGCTGAATGTCCATGAGGACCAGGTCCGGGCTCGAGGACCGTGCCGTTTCGACCCCCTTGCCAGCCGAGCTCGCAGTCCCGACGACCTCATAGCCCAGCCTTTCGAGTTGACTGCGGATGTCCATGGCGACCACCGCCTCGTCCTCGACCACGAGAACTCTTAATCTTGGACTCATCACGCAGACACCTGAGTCTTCTGTGGCGGAGCAACCTCGAAACCGATCTTCACTTCAGTTCCGCCACTGCCGTCGAACTCGACAGCCGCCTGTAGCTGCTCTCCTAGTGCCCAGATCAGCCTGAGTCCCAATGTCGAGGCTGTCCCGGGATCGACATCTGCTGGCAGTCCCTGGCCGTCATCACTGACCATTAGCAGGCAATGGCCCTCTTTCTGATGAAAGTAAATGCGGATCTCCCCTCCCCCCTCAGGGTAGGCGTGCTCCACTCCATTGGCCACGAGCTCGTTGATGATCATGCCACAGGGAATGGCCTGGTCTACCGAAAGCGGCTCAGAATCCACCTCCAGCCGTAGCTCGATCCCCTTGGCACTCAGATCGAACGAGCGCTCCAGATAATGGACCAGTTCCTGCGCATACAGCGAGAAGTCGATGCGTGCGAGATCCTTCGATTTGTAGAGCTGCTCGTGGATAAGGGCCATGGATCGGATGCGGTTGCGGCTCTCGCGGAGCACCCTGCCGGTGCTGCCGACAGCCCGGGATGAGGTGTCCTGGAGATTCAGGAGGCTCGATACGATCTGCAGGTTATTCTTCACGCGATGATGAACCTCGCGCAGCAGCACCTCTTTCTCGGCGACGGAAGCCCGCAACCGGGCCTCCCTTTCTTTGCGCTCGGTCAGATCCTGGGCCACCAGGACGACACCTCTCAACGAGCCTTCGTCCGAGATGAGATTGGCGCGTGAGCAATAGACCGGGATCGATTTCCCCGCTTGGCGTCGGAATGCAGACTCTCCTGTCGTCAGACCCTCGAAGTCCGCGCCATCCAAGAGCCGATCGATGGGCTCTCCCACCAGGTCCTTGGCATCGAGTCCCAGGGTTTCCAGCGCTGCCCGGTTGGCGGTGCGAATCAAGCCCGACGGATCCGTCACGATCAGCATCTCACTCATCGATTGAATGATGTTGTCCAGGTAGGAGCGCGACACCGTGGAGGCCTCGAGCTCATCGACCATGCGGTTGAACGCCTGCGCCAGAACTCCAAACTCGTTGGCGGCAATTGCCTCGACTCTCGTCCCGAGCTCGCCTCGCCCGACTTTCGCGGCTGCCTCCTGAAGTGTGTTCAGCGGAGCCGAGATCGAGCGTGCCAGTACCAACCCCAGGATCAGCGCACTGACGAATGCGGCGACGGCAACAAGCCAATTGCGCCGGTTGGCCTTCCTATGTGCGGATTCCATCAGATCCAGATCGGCCGTCAGATTGCTCTGGGCACGATCCCCAAGGGATTGAATCAGTGGCACAAGCTCGTCCTCGAACAAGGGCTGGAGCTCATCGACAAAGAACTCACTCACCTGATCCGTGGGATGGTATTCGGACAGATGAATGAACCGATCCATCTGGGCCTTGTAGACCGCATACTGCTTCTCCAGCTCGCGCAAGAATGTCGCCGCTTCAGCGTGGCCCCCGGAAGTCGAGGCCTTTTGCCGTACTCCTTCCGGAGGCTCTACGGTCGCTATCGCTGCTGATTGAGTCTGGGAGAGCCAGCGCTCGAAGTCCTGCAGGCTGTCCTCGGCGGCGTCGATGGCATCATCCAGGCCGGGCAACGGTCCGGTCTCATGATCGGGTTGCACCAGCACCTGGAGGCGCGCGGTGATGATCTGTTGCGCCGCCAATTGACTCTCATGCAGAGCCACTCTCATCTCGGCGGCACCCACGGCCTCGGCGATCGAGCTCTGGCGCAGCATCACCATTTCCGAGAGCACCGTGTCGCTGGTGAACTTGTACAGGAACCCCACCAGGGCCACAAAGCCGGCCAGCAGCAGGAAACTCAGAATAAGAGTCAATCGGAGTCTCAAGAAGACCGCCCATCAGTACCCGACACAGACCCAGGTTGGCCAAGTTCGAGAGCGGCGAGTGTAGCACCGCATCCGAGCTCAGCGAGGCTCCAGAACCAGAGTCACAGTGTTGAAACCCAGAGAGATCCTGCGGCCCAGATCGTGCTTGAGGAGGGCCAGAGATCCCTGCGGACGCCATGGATCGTGAACCTCGAAGCCAACTGCCTTGGCAAACCTCTGAAAGGACGGGAAGGAGTAGTAATGCATGTCGACAAGCCTCTGGTTGTCCTTCCAGGATGTCTTTGAGCGGCCACGGTAGGAAATGATGCTCTCTGCCAGGCGTCGCGGGAGGAAGTTGATTCCCCAGAGATGGTAGTGGGGATCCAGATGCGCCCAGCGGTTGACCACGGTCACGACGCAGACCCCTCGAGGACGGCAGACTCTGCGAGCCTCTGATAGAAGGCCAACAGGATCGGCCACGTGCTCCAGGACCTCCAGGAGACAAACAGCATCGAAGCTCTTGTCTTTGAAAGGCAGGGTCTCGGCTCTGCCGTTGACCACAGGTACTGCGAGGTCGTAACGCCTCCCGCGCAGACGGCTTACATGACAGTTGCGCAACCGGAGGTCCAGGGAGACGACCGATATCCCTCGAGCCCGCAATGCCACGGACAGACCACCACGCCCACATCCGACGTCCAGAACCCGTGTCGTGGCGTCGAGATGGACACCCCTGGAACGGGCGAACTTCTCTACCTCATTGGCTCGTCGGGCCTTGAAGACTTCGTCCCAGAGGCGGCGTTCGGTCATCCGCTGGAGATCCGGTCGCCAGAAGTTGGCCTGCAACCCGGGGGCTACAGACCGCGCGATCGCGGTTTCCACCTCGGGTCGTAGTTGCGGACTGCGTCCGACTCGCTGAGTCGCCGAGCTGGCCAGCGTGTTGCTGTCGATCTCTGGTATTCGAAATCCCGACGGTAGCGGCCTCTGGTGTTTGGGCAACTGACGGCGGTGTAGTCGTGCCACTTCCTTGCCCGATTTGCGAAAATCGAGCTCCTCTACCGCCTGCCTACCCCGCGCCCCCATCGCTTCGGCGCCGTCCTCCGCAGTGAGAATCTTGGACAACGCGCTCGCGAGTGCTTCCGGACTGTCGGGTGGCACCAAGATACCGTTGACCCCATCCTCGACAACCCCAGTGATACTGCCCACGGAGGTAGAGACCACGGGCGCTCCACAGGCCATGGCCTCTAGAAGAACATTGGGAATGCCGTCCCGATTGCCGCTTTTCAGAACACGGGCCGGCAAGGTCACCACCTGAGCGCGCTGCAGCCACGTGGCGAGCTCTTTCTGCTCGACGAATCCAGGAAGTCTGACAGTGCCGGTCAACCCCAACTTGCGGACAGAACGCTCCAGTCTCGACCGCAGGCGGCCCTCACCAAGAATCACACAGCTGAACTCCACGCGGCCCTGCAGCAGCGAGCAGGCTTCGATCAACGTATCGAGACCCTTCTTCGGGGTCATCCGGCCGGCCGCCACGATCAGACCCGATCGACGGGACCGCGCCGCAGGACGAAAAACGCGCGGATCCAAGCCGTGCGGGATCAGATGGATCTTTCGCCGGTCTTGCGGCCGAGCAGCGGCGCGTAGGGTCTGGTCCCCATGGGGATGACAGGTCACCGCGAATCTGGCTTTGGCCAATCGACGCGACAGCCGACCGGCTGGAGTGGTGTACAGATCCTTTGCGTGCGCCGCAAACGAGTAGGTAAGCCCACTCAACCACGACACTCGGGCCGCCACTTCCAGCGGTTCCTTGGCGTAGTGCGCGTGAAGATGCCCCACCCCTGCCCTCTTGGCCTTCCCCGCCACCATTGGCGCGAGAAGAAACAAGCGCAACCGCTTGCGGCAACGGTTCCAGGACAGCGTCCGGCCCGCAACTCCCAAGGTTCGAGCTAGCGGTCGCAAGGCGTCATTGTTGACGAGTCTCAGGTAGGAAAGGGGCCTGTCGATCAGACAGCGAAGGTGTGCTGCCACATAGTCGAGCCACCCGAAAGGCAACAGTTTCGGGGGCCGAAAGACTTCTGCCCGGACCTCGTCGGTGCCGCTCGGCTGAATCCGATCCTGCCGGCGGCTCAAGGCCAGAATCGCCACCGGAACTGCCGCGGCCTCGACGCCTCGCAGCTCGTTGACCAAGAACGTTTCGGACGCCACTGGAAAGGCATTGACGAGATACCCGACACGCGACGGTGAGGATCCAGCCACCCATCATCTCCTACGGGATGTGATAGACGATTCCTCCGTAGAGCCGGTTGCCGGTGTAGTTTCGGTCCGGTCGAGTCGAGGAACCATCACGCAGAAAGCTCTCGAAGCGGACACCCCAATGAGAGGTGAACCTCCAGGTGATGTTGAAGATGAGGTCGCCCAATCTGTCGTCGCGCTCGAAATTCCTATCACCCGGGCTGGCGTCCGGGAAGTCGCGTTCTCTGTATTTGTAGCGTAGGAAGAGTTGGATCCGCTCGGTTGGCTGACCCTCCAGAGCCAGAGCCACCCCCGGGCCCCGGTTGTTGAATCGAGGGCCATCGGCATCCTTGGTCTCGTATAGAACCGTCCCCCGAAGCCCGTACTTGAGAGTCAGGGGATACCGGAAACTCAGGGCAAAGGTGTCGACCTGCGCATCGCGCAGCTCCGCCAGCCGGTCAAAGTCCTGGAACTCGTATTCGTATTCGAATCCCAACCACATGCCGGGGCGGAGGTTCTGTCTTATGCCGAGCTCGAGGGCCGTCAGATCGAAGAAAATGGGCGCACCCTCTTCCTCGAAGACCTGGTTCGGGCGTGCTTTGAACTGTGCCGTGTATTTTCGGGTGCCGCGCTTGTATTTGCCTTCCAGATTCACATCGTAGTAATCCGCATTGTCGATATCGAGAACCTGGACCAGGCCGACATCGAACTCGAAAGTGAACTTACCCTTCTTCGACTTCCACTCCTTCTCCCCCAGGGCGTACAGAGCAAACAAGTTGGTGTCGGGAGCCCGGGCTCCTTCGCCGCGAAAGAAGTAGTTGTTGGCGTGTCCCGGCATGGCTTCGAAATCGACCCACCAGGACTTCTCTTTATCGGCCAGCACCGGGACAGGAGTACTCAGCGCGAGTACCAGAACAGCGATGGGTAGGGCCGCCACGATTCTCATAGTCAAACACTCGCACCCAACATGACCGGGTCTCCTTTGAGAGCTTGGATGGAAGCCTGAGCGAGGTTCGAGGTCAACCCGGCCCACTCGATTCTGAGCGAGTAGACACAAGCCAGGCGTAGCAACGTGCTGGCCAGATACCAGCGTAATCGAGTTGTATCCAATCGAGGTCCACCGCCCGAGTATTCCTCCATGAAGAGGTGTGCAGTCGGTGCAACCCTTTCCATACGTCCCTGCAGTGATCTCAGTTCGAGGTGAGCCAGGAAGTTGGCCACATCCAGCTCTGGCTCCGCCCGACAAGCGACCTCGAGATCGAGAAGCGCGCATCGGCGGTCATCGATCACGATCTGTTTGTCGTAGAAGTCTCGATGACTGGGGACCAGTGACGCAGCGTCTCCTTTGGAGATCATCCTCGACAGGTGCTGGAAGACACCATCGAGCTCGACTCCTTCTGCAGGATTTGCCGCGCCTGCCGCCCGGATCCAATTGCGAACCGTGCCCAGCTCTCGTTCACGATCGTGTGTACGAAGCCAATGGATTTGACTTGTATGGAGTCCCGCAAGGCAGCGAGCTGTCCGACCGATGGCCTCCGGGAGCTGCGTCGAGCGCAGGAGCTCGAACACCGATCGACCCGGAGCTCGACGCCAGAACAAGGCATTCCATTCTGGGGCACGACCCGCCAATTGGGGTACAGAGAACTGATCCGTACTCTTGCCTACGATTTCCTTTTCCAGCGCTTGCTGGACCTGCAATACCTGCTGATCAGCCAGGGTGGGAAGGAGCTTGCCGAAGATCGTTCTCCCTCTGCCTTCTGCAGGGGTCACTCGATACCGCACAGTCAGACGCCGAGACGGCTTGTAGCTCAGCAGTCGAGTCGTGAGCGACTGCCACTCCCGTCCATCCGCTTGCAGAGCCGAGTTCACAGCGGGTAGCGCGGTCTTCTTGCTCACCGCCTGATCGACACCCGAGAGAAGTAGATCGTGCGGAAACCTTTGGACAATGGCGTGCAGATCGTCCAGATAGACCGCCGCGCGGTTCTTGAGTGCCGATCGACAGGCAAACGGTATCTGTTCAGACCCCAGACAGTAGAACGTCCACCACCGCCTTTTCGTCTGCTGCTCGTCCGGGTCGGCACATCTCAGCATCAGCGGGATCTTGGCCAACGGCCATCCTCGCTCAACGACCAACGGCGATGAAGTCGCGCACCGGAGGCCAGCCTGAGCCAGAGACGCCGAGAGGGCTGCCGACCCGAACCGTGGCCAAGGTGACCTCACGGCCAGAGACTTCACATTCATCATTTCGCCCCACCCGCTCGCAGCGGCACGACTTCAGCGATTTCCCGAGGTCTCACGGCTTTGATTCGCACGTCACCACGCAGCTTCTTGCTCTGCAGACGGAAATTTCGGTAGTACCAACCCCCCTGACTCATCAACTCTTCGTGGGTCCCGGCTTCCACCAGACGGCCCCGTCGCAGCACGAAGATGCAGTCGGCATCTCTCACGGAGGCCAGTTGATGGGCCACCAGGAGGGTGGTTCGATCGGCCATGAGTCGACGAAGCGCGCTCTGTACCTCATGCTCGCTCTCCGCATCGAGACCGTTGGTGGGCTCGTCGAGGAGCAGAATCGGCGCATCGTGAAGAAAGGCGCGAGCAATGGAGAGCCTCTGACGCTGACCGAGCGACAGCGAGGCGCCGGTCTCAGCCATGGCTGTGTCATATCCCTCCGCCAACTCCGTGATGAAGGTGTGGGCGTCCGCCAGACGCGAACTGTTTTCGATCGCCTCGTCATCGGCGTCGGGGCGGCCAAACAAAAGATTCTCCCTGATCGTGGATCCAAAGAGAAGGGGTTCCTGGAGTACCACACTCATGTGGTCCCGGAGAGATTGGAGACGATATCGCCGCAGATCCCGACCATCCAGACGCACCTTTCCACGCCTGGGATCGTACAGCCGCAGAACCAGGGACAGCAGCGTCGATTTCCCAGCGCCACTGGGTCCGACAATTCCCACGAACTGTCCGGGCTCCACCCGCAAGCTCACTTTCCGTACTGCTCTGTACCCTCCGGTGTAACCGAAATCGACTCTGTCGAACTCGATCTCACCAACCACCTGCCGCAGACGCTTCGCATGCGGCCGATCCTGGATCTCTGGCGACGATTTCAGTACTTCTGCGACGCGCTCGCCACAGACGACAGCCTTCGACAGGCGCGACGAGACTCGAGCCAGCTTGCGCAGTGGCCGATAGCTACTCCCGAGATAGGAGACGAAAACCAACAGATCTCCCGGTGTCAAGGCGCCGGATTTGACTTGCAGGACCCCAAACCACAGAACACCCGCGGTACCCGCTGCGAGGACCACCTCCACCGTCCGACTCATGGCAGCTTCCAGACGAGTGGTCCGTAGACCGGCCTTGAGGCTTTGCCGATTGCCACTGCGAAAGGCCTTATCCTGGTGCCGCTCACGCCCGAAAGCCTGAATCAAGTGGACGCTACTGAGCATCTCGCTGACAATGGCGGCCACCCGGCCCTCTTTCTTGCGCTGCCGACGCGCCGCGTCCCTGATGCGCAGCGAGAAGGAGAACGTGGTCAGGGCGATGACCGGTAGCACCACAAACGCCACCAGCGTCAGTCGCCAGTTCATCAGCGTCATGACGGTGATCATGGCCACCAGGACGAGAATCTCGCTCAATCCCAGAAGCAGGGCATCGATCAGCATGTCTCGGAGCAGATTGATATCGCCAGTGAGCCTCATCAGCAGGTCGCCCCGCTTCTTTCGGCGGTGAAAGCTGAGAGACAGCCTTTGCAGATGTGAATAGACGCGCCGCCTCAGCTCATAGACGACTTGTTGTCCCGCTTTGGCGGTGAGGTAGGTCTGCCGCGAGGCAAAGAGGCCCCAGAGCAGGGAGATGACCAGAAGTGACAGACACGACAGCCCGATCAGGGTTTCCTTGGGGATCGTCGCCAGAAACTGCAGTGGCGGACGATTCGCAGCCACATCGGATGGCATCAGCACCCCATCGAAGATCACCTTCAACGGCCATGGGCGCAGCACCCTCATCAACATCGCGCCAAAGCCACTGGCGGCCGCCAGCATGAGCAGACGACGATTGTCCCGAACGTAGGGAGAGAACATCCCAGCCAGGCGGCGCAAGCGCCGCCAGCGCAGCTCGGCGAAGCGCGAGCGAATCTCCACTCTCACGCCATCCCTCCACTCGAGCCCATAGCGCCGACCTCCTGCTGGCTCATGGAAGAGCTCGCCGTCCTGACAGCGACCTCAGAAAAGGCGGCTTCTATGCGGCTGGCAACACCCTGCCAGGAGTACTTTCTCAACGCACGGCGCTGGGCCCTGCGACCCAGTCGCGAGCGCAACCTGCGATCGAGCGCCAGTGATTCCAGCGCCTCGACCAGCCCAGCAAGATCTCCGGGTCGCACCAGAAGTCCGTTCTGCCCGTCATCGACCAGATCATCCAATTGCCCGATCGAGCTCGCTACCACAGGCAGACCAGCCGCCATGTACTCGATCACCTTCATCGGCGAAAAGTAGAACGGCTCCAGATCTGGATAAGGAGCGACTCCAACATCGGCCGTGCGCAACCGGGCAGGTATCTCGTGATGAGGCACCTCTCCGGTGAGGCGGACCACTTCAGTTCCCATCTCCTGCTGCAGCCTCTCGACTTCGGCGCGCATCGGCCCATCGCCGATCACCAGCAGGGTGGCGTCCGGCACCCGGGTCTTCAATCTCTTGAAGGCTCGCAGAAGCACTTCGACTCCATGCCAAGGCTTGAGACTGCCGAGAAAGACCACCGTAAACCGATCTCTCGACGACCGACGGCTCTCGTCTTCCAACGGGTGTGGCCCAGAAAAATGGCTGGTGTGGACACCGTTCGGGGTGACGAAGATCTTTCGCCGTTCCCCGACTCGGCCCTTGATGTAGGTCTCGAGCTCTCGCGAAGGAACAAAGATCGCGTCAGCCTGAGAAAACAGGAACCTCTCGATACCCTGGGCCGTCTCGCGCAGCTCCAGGTCTCGATACTCCTCCTGCTCCAGAACGAGGGGCGCGTTGGCTTCCAATACAAATGGAATGCCTCTGGATCGGGCAAACCTGAGGCCCGCAACCGACCACAGACTGTAGCGCTCGTAGATGCCGTCGATCTTGCCTCCGTTTTCGACCTCCACCAAACCTTCGTGGCAGACGCTGTTCAGCAAGAGACTGTAGATCTCATTCGATAAGACCGAGCGACCCTCGCCATCGATCGAGCGCCTCAGACTCTTGAGAGTCCTGTCGAAGGGAACTTCCAGAATCCGTGGACGAAACCGCCGAGGGGGAGTAGTGCCGACTCGCACCGCCACTACATTGACGTCATGGCCGCGCTCGGCCAAAGCCTGAGAGACGGCCCGGACATGAACCGATGCTCCCTTGTTGCCCCCCAGGGGAATTCCTCGATCGGCACAAAGATAGGCGAGACGCATGATAGAGCTCCTCAAACAGCAGCGACAGTGGTTACCTGGGAATCGGGGTTCGTCGAGCAGTCCCTGACCGCCGACTCGAACAGCTTCCGCAAGCGGGCAGTGCTCGACCGCAGATCGAACTTGCGCTCGGCCTTGCGGCGTCCGGCAACCCCCATCATCCGGCGGCTGCCGGGATCCCCGAGCAGCTGATCGATGGCCGCAGCCAGACTGGCAGGGTCGTTCTCGGGCACGATCAGACCCGTCTGGCCCTGATCGATGATCTCCGGGATCCCATTGACCGGAGTCGAGATGCAGGGCACACCCGCAGCCATCGCTTCCAGCAAGACCGTCGGCAGAGCGTCACGATCACCGTTCGCCGCCACCCGGCAGGGCAGGACAAACAGATCGGAGTCGGCAATCAAGCTGATGAGCTCCTGGTGCGGCAGCAAACCCGTAAACCGGACGTTGTCGGCGATCCCCAGCTCGGCCACCTGTTCTTCGAGCTTTGGACCTTCCTCGCCCTCTCCGGCGATGATGAACTCCACGCTGGGCTCGTTTCGTCCGATGCGCAGCGCCGCATCGACCAGCAGGTCGGCCCCCTTCTTGGCGATCAACCGACTCGCGAACACGACCTTCTTCCCGTTTCTGGCTGGCAAGTTCTTTCGCGGCTGGATCCGATCGAGGTCGATCCCGTTGTGCAGGGTGCTCACCTTGCTCATGGCCTGCGGTCCCAGAAAGGATCCCAAGTGCAGGCGGTTGCCGTGGGAGACAGTCACAGCGAACGCTGCCCTCTCCAACTGCTGAGTCCAGATCTCAGGGCTGGGACCATCCAGGTAGATATCCTTCGCGTGCGCAGTGAACGAATAGGGAATCTCGCCGATCAGATGACTGAGCATCGCCACATACGTCGGATGATTGGCAAAGTGGGCGTGCAAGTGTTGGACTCCCAGAACCCGGGACATCTCTGCGATCCACGAGGCTTCGACAAGGTATCGCTTGCCGCTCCGCTTGGGGTGGTCGAATGCCGCCAAAATAGCGGAGTGAACGGATTCGCGCCACTCCGGTGCCTGCCAAGATCGAGTCTGCAGAGCACGCCAGCATGTCGAGAAGCTCTGCGACTCGAACGTGTGCACCGGTGCCGCGATCTCATCGAGCCAATCGTGATCCACGGACCGGTCATTTGGCCGCAAGGCAAAGATCACTACTTCGACACCCAGACGCTCGAGACCGAGGATCTCTTGCGCGATGAAGGTCTCCGAAGCCCGGGGAAACCTCTTGACGATGTAGCCCACTTTCATGACGTTTCCATTCCCGCTTGACCTGCGATCAGACCCTGGTCCAGAAGCACCGCCGCGTGCAGCGCCGCATTCTGGGCCCCCGTGTGGTCGATCCGTTGAGGAGTCGGGCGAGCCAGACAGGCCCGAATGGAGGTCCAAAGGCTCTCTGGTGTGAGGTCCGAAGGATGTAGCACTTCTGCCCTTCCTGAGCGCTCCTGTTTGCGCGCCCGCAAGAGCTGCTCCTCACGGGGCCAGACTCGCGGTACCAGAACCGCCCGCTGGCCGACAGTCTCGATCTCACAGGTGGTGTTGTAGCCGGCCATGGCAACGACCAGGTCGACGCCTCTCATCGCTTGCGGGAGGTCGGACACGAAGGGGTCGATGCGGGCCTTGAATCCGTTGTTGGCGATGAGCTCTCGCGAAGTGGTGTGTGGAAAATCCGGCCCGAGGACGATGCGGGATGTGATCTCTGGCCGACGAGTGCGAAGCATCTCCACATAGGTCGTCACCAGCGAATCGGCATCTCCCCCGCCGCCGCCAGAGACCAGCACACGAGGCTGTGGACGATTCGTATTTCTGGTCAGAGCACCCTTGTGGCCGCGCGCCTCGCGGTCGAGCTCACCTCCGAGTCCGATCCGACCGCAGACTCGCAGCCGTGCTGCCGACATCCCCGGCAGTCTGACCATCTCTGCCAGGTCTTTCTCGTCCCCGAAGACCCACACTTCATGGTAGAGCGACTCCAAGGCCTCGCTGGCACCCACAGCAGACCACTCTTGGACGACTCGTTCCGGACGATCCAGAACATCTCGCAAAGCCAGGACGCACTTGGTACTGGACTCTTCTCTCAGGTTCCGCAGGGCGTCGAGCATCTCTCCTTTGAGCCCGCAGGGGACGTTGTCGACCACCAGTAGATCTGGACGAAAATCCCTGAGAGTCGCTTTCAGCCTGCGTTCGCGAAAAGCGAGCACTTCCGTGAGATCGGCGCCCTTGTCCTGGGGCTGATAGCCGGGACCGCGTTTGACGATCGGCGGCAACCGTGCGAACTCGAAACCCGGAGGACAGGGAAAAAGATGAGCCCATGGCGAGCCCGTGATCAGGAGACCCTCGACATCACGAATCGAGCAGCGAATCGCCTGGATCAGTTTCAGACACCGGCGCAGATGTCCAAGCCCGAACGTGTCGTGCGAATAAAAGGCAATGCGAACCATCGAGCCTTTCAAGAGCAAGATCGACACCAAGTCCGCTCATCCGGCACCCTGTTCGATGATCCCGCGATCGGCAGGTCAGATTCACCTGGAAATATGGAGAATCGGGAACAAGCGTCCGGAAAAGTGTCCCAACTCATGTCCCATCGTGAGACAACTTTGGACACTCCTCGACGATCTCACCGCGTGGCAACCCCGGGTTCGGCGAGCCCGCCACCGCCATGGCAATCTCGACATTCCTGTCCCAGAGGTTTGTAGCGAATCATCGTCCGCTCCGCCTCGGATTGCGGTTGATGGCAAGCACCGCACTCGACTCGAACGTGGACCCCGTCAAGGGCAAACGACGAATCACGATTGTGATCGAACACCAGACGCTTCCAGCTCTCGAAGGAATGGCAGCCGGTGCAGATCGCCTGGTCTTCCTCGCCGGCGAATTGCCCAAAATGGGGATCCTGGTGGCAGACCACACAGTCTTGTGAGACCCCGTCGAAGATGAGCCGCAACGACTCCTCAGTCGGGCTGCTCACCCGGTGGCAATCGAGACAACCCGCACGTCGGTGTCCGTCGACGAGGCTGTATTCCGTGCGTTCGTGATCGAAGTCGATCCGGCGCCACCCCGCGATCTCGTGGCAGGTGAGACAGTCTTCCTCCAGCATGAGCCGGGCCAGCGATTCTTCGTGGGGATTTGCATGGCAGACCGTGCATTGGGTCGAAGGAAAGGTATAGCGATGAACGGCCTGACCGGTGAAATCACGGGACTGGGCTTCTGCTGATCTCAAGAGGCTCTGGATCTGCTGGCTGTCGAGGGGAAGATGGCACGCGTCGCACGCCACTGCGAGATGAGCTCCCGCCAGTGGGTAGCTGGAGTCCTGGTGAGCTGACGACGAGAACCGGGCCGGGCGGAAACCCTCGAGATCGTGGCAAGAATCGCACTCCTCTCCGGCAGGTCTGCTGGCAAACTGCCCGAGATGATGGTCCCCGTGGCAATCGGTGCAGTTCTCGAATCTGGCTATGGGCTCGGTCAGCCCAGTCGGATGACAGGCCTCGCACCTTGTTCGTCGATGAGCGCTCTCCAGTGCATAACGGGTGCGACCGTGGTCGAAGCTCTGCATGTCGATGGACCGCCAGCCGGTCTCGGAGTGGCACTGCGAGCAGACCGAACCCAAACGGCCTGCATGCGGATCCCGATGACAATCGGTGCAGCTCGCAAAGGACAGTCCGACGTATCTGACAAAGCTCGTGGAGCCGGTGCCCCCCCGATCTTCGATGGCAGCGCGAGCATGACACCGGCCGCATTCGACCTGACGGTGTCTTCCCACGAGGGGATAACGGGTTCTCTCGTGGCTGAATAGGTTGCCCTCATTCCACTTCTCGACGGTGTGGCAGCTCTCGCAGCTCCGATCCGAGAACTGACCTCGGTGCTCGTCCAGGTGACACGAGACACACTCGGATCCATCGAGGCCCAGGAAAGTCCTGCTCAGATCTTTCCCCCTTGCCCGCAAGCTGTCCTGGGAGTGGATCAGCGCCGCCTTGTGACAACTCCTGCACTGGAGTCGCGTATGGGCTCCTAGCAACTCGAACGATGACTGACCATGGTCGAAGGCTGTTTCGCCTTGCTCACCCCAGTACACCAACTCGAAGTCCGCACCGTGGTGCTCCATATGGCAGCGCTCACAGCCCTGGTCGGTGACCGTGGCGTGATATCCCAGCCGCTTGTCGAGTTGCTCGCGCAGGAGTCGGTGGCAATCCAGACAACGCTCGGCCGAGATCCTCTTCTTCTGACTGTGGCACTTCAAGCACTGGTCGCTGCCCTCGAGATCCATATGGGGCGAGCTCAAGGGACCCGGTGAGATCTGAGCGGCGCCGGTCCCCGCGCACAAGATCCCGAGGGTCGCAATGAGCAGGCCCAGAAACTCCGGCCTCCGGTCGGTCACTCCGGTGTCCACCCGTAACCGGTGGCGATCGCCACACCGATATGAACCACCACGAAGATGTACATGATGATGGCGAAGGGCTTGTGAAACACGTGCCAGTAATGAAACAGCTCCTGCAATCTCGAGAGTGCCTCGATTCGCAGCCGAAGTAGGGCCCTCTCCCGTGTCAGCCGGTGCACCTGCCGGGCCGATTTTCCTGGAATCCTCCCCAGCCTCTGCCAAAACCCACGCAGACGCCAGCGGAGACGAATCTGATCCAACGGCAGACGCCAGAATAGTCCCAGCAACGAGCCTTTGGTGCTTGTATCCAGATCGGTGAGGCTATCCAGATCTTGAAGGTCTTCTGCCGAAAGTCCGTAGACGTCCCTCAGCTCTGCCACCTGGGTCGCTGCCACAGTTTCGACCTCATCCAGGGTCAACTGATCCCCGGACCGTCGACGCGGCACCTGGACATAGAGGAATCGGCCCAGGAAGCCACTCAGAACCACGGCCACCATCGACCAGAAACTGATGGAGACCAATCCCTTCACTTTCAGGGAGCTGTGTAAGACGATGAGCAGGGGTCCGATGATTCCGCAATAGATATGGAAGTCCAACCAGGCAGACAATCGACCCAAGCGACGCAGGCCCAACCAGCGTTTCCGGAGGGTGTATATGTGCATGACCGTCATCATCGATGCACCGATCATGCCGAAAGTGTGACCCAGAGACCCTCCTGGCTTGAGCAGCCAGTAGTCGAGATGTCGCGGTCGGTCCACCAGGGGGGTGGCGTAGTAGGACCAACCTCTCCAACCCAGATACGCCAACAACCCAAGGGTCAGCAGGTAGGCTGACAACAACACGACTCGATGCGGCCAGGAGCGCATGAATTCTCTGTCACTCAAGGCGTGTCGAGCAGATGCATCGACCAGTCGTAGATCAGCATGCGGCTGGGGGTTTCGGCGACGCCCCGATGGAGGAACACACGTGTCCGCGAGCGCGTCTCGGCGGTGAGGACCTCGCCCGGCACCAGAGATCGAGGCTGGGTACCATCGCTCGGCTCGACCTGCACAAAGCCCAGCGGGACACTGCCATAGAAGATCGAGTTCAGCGTTTGGGACGGATCGGCACGCACCGCCCAGACAGTCTCTCCTACCTCGTCCCTGATTTCGAAGTGGACCAGGTCCTTGGGCCCCGAGAGAACGAGAAACGGGTCGGGGGCAGATCCGCACGCACCGAAGAACAGGCACGCCAGGGCCGCCACGGAGGCGCCGGGCAACAACCTAGCGGCCTCGTTCCGTTTCGATAGCTGCTGCCAGCTCGACAGAGCGCTGCGAGCCGATC
>Ga0255052_10000968_pt1 | contig 22284 bp, 14 predicted proteins | sample JV7_2_21_MG_FD_188632 | JGI IMG/M metagenome (GOLD analysis project Ga0255052, IMG submission 188632) | Seawater microbial communities from Jervis Inlet, British Columbia, Canada - JV7_2_21 | ecosystem: Environmental > Aquatic > Marine > Inlet | place: Canada: British Columbia | collected... | reverse complement strand
CGGGCGCCCAGACTCGAATCCGAGGAGTCGGCCACAGAGCGCCTCCAGGCACCACCCTATCTGGTCCCGGTACTGGTGTTCCTGGGGTTCTCGCTGCTGGGCTTGGGAGCAGGTGCGGTCTGGTGGATGACTCGGCCCTCTCGCACCGCGGAAGGATCTCTACAGACCTCAGCTCTCGCCATCGACCGGCTCGACTGGGTCCTGATCTCGAGCTTCGAGAATCGCACCGGAGATTCCCTCTTCGACGGCACGCTCGAGTATGCCCTGGAGCGAGAGCTCAGCAACTCGACGCACGTCCGGGCTGTACCCCGAGAGCGCATCCAAGATGCACTACGCCTCATGCGGAAACCCGCCGACAGCCCGATCGATTCGCGCCTCGGGCGGGAGATCTGTCTGCGCGACGGCAACATCGGAGCTCTCTTGATCGGCCGGATCGAGAGCACGGGCTCAGGCTACCTGCTGAGTGTGGCCGTCAGAGAGCCTGCTACGGGGGTCGCCGCCAGCAGCCTCACCGAAGTGGCGGATGGCAAAGACAAGGTGATGCCAGCCGTGCAGCGGATCGCCGCACGGGTTCGGGAGGAGCTCGGAGAGGGCTTGCCCTCCATCGTGCAGAGCCAGCAGAAGCTCGAACGGGTCACCACGCCCTCACTGCGAGCCCTGCAGCTCTACACCAAGGCGGATGCGTTGATCGACCAGGCTGAGTCGGGAGTGGCGGAGAAGTTGCTGAGACAGGCCATCGCCGAGGACCCGGAGTTTGCCTCGGCCCACATCCTTCTTGCCCATGCGATCCACAACCAGCCTGCCCGATCCGAGGAGGAGTACATGCCCTTCGCCGAGCGGGCGTGGGAGCTCGCGGGGCGGGCCACCACAGTCGAGCGCTACTTCATCCAGGGCAGCTACCACACCTTGCGAGGGGAGGACGAAACGGCGCTTGCGGCCTACAAGGCTCTCCTGACGCTGGCGCCCGATCACTTCTGGGCCGCCAACAACCTGGAAGTAACCCTTGGTAGGCTCGGTCGCCCCGAGGAGGCGATCCCCTACTTCGTCCGCAGGGCAGAGTCTCTGCCGCTCAGCTACAGGGCCCACTCGGAGGCCGTCTGGGCCCTGGTCGCGTTGGCAGGAGACCTCGCCCGAGCCGAACCCTTTTACCGGCGCATGGCGGAACTGGAGTCCCCGGAGAACATTCGGAAGGACCCCGGCTGGGTGCTGAACCTCCGGTTCCTGCCGATCTACCGCTCCTGGCTCGACGGCGATCTGGAGTCAGCTCTGAGCGATGCGGCGGTGCTGGCGGAATCCCTCGAGCCCGAGTTCGGGATCCGACGGGAGGCGGGGACGGTCACCGGGTCGTGGTGCTTCGCCTCGTTCTACGCGACGCTCGGCCGACTCTCCGCGGCCGCGGAGCAGACCAGAGGTTTTTCGGACTCTCTCTTACGCCCCGAGGCCTTGGCGCGGATCGCCTTCCTGAGAGGGGATTTGAACGCCGCGCGCGCACATCTCGAGGAAGCCCTCGGGCACCTGCAGTGGCAGCCGGAAACGCTCACGGCGATCCTTTTGGCGCGCGTCGGCCTCCCGGCGGAGGCCGAAAGCCAGCTCTCGGGGATTGAGGCGGGGCCGGGCTACGTCGCGGTGGCTCGCGGAGAGGTGGCGCTGGCTCGCGGAGAGATCGAGGAAGCTCGCGTGCTGCTGGCAGAGGGTACAGAGCAGATCAGATTCTTGCTCCCGACGTATTTCCTGGGGCTGGAGTCGCTGGCGCACCTTTTGAGGGAGCGAGGCGATCTGGAGAGCGCCGTCCGGGTGCTAAAGGCCACATCCAAGGCGGGGGTAGGGGCGCGAGCGGCGTTGCGCCAAGCGGGACCCTATTGGCTCAGGAACCGCCTTCAGCTGGCAGGCCTTGATCGGGAGCTGGGCAGAGACGACGAGGCACGTCAGATCGAAGAGGAGCTGTCGACTCTCCTGGCCTACGCCGACTCGGACCACCCGCTTCTCGCTGCCCTGCAATCGGGTGACCCGGTGCCCGTGTCGATTGATTCTCGCATCGAGTCCCCCAATCCGGGAGGCTGAAAGACCATCCGCGCTTCGAGAACCTCGCGCGGCGTCATCAGCTGGCAGTCTACGAGCGGCAGAAAAGGAAGCCACGCCTCGAGGTCCGCGACAGGCTGATTTGGCTCGGACTTCGGCGCCGATGAGTCTTGAACAGGGACAACCCTACGGGAATCAAACCCCCAGTGATTTTGTTGTAGATTTTGCATCGGATTTCGCCGAGAATACCTTATGCATCCTTGTAGAAACTGCATTCTTGATGAGAAATTTCTAGAGAGATTTGCTGGGAAATATCGATGCTGAAATCTGAGACCACCCATCCCTGGATTCGATTCGAGCCAATCAACTTCGACCGGCTGGAGAAACTTGCATGGGTTCGACTGGGTGAGGCGCAGTCCATATGCAATTCGCTCAGACGAGTCCCCCTGCCACCCAAAACACAGCAGTCCTTGCAGAGGATCGCTCTGATCAAGGGAGTCCACGGGACAACATCCATCGAAGGCAATCCACTTACGGAGGAACAGGTCGCCGACCTGATGGACGGCAAGCTCGAGCTACCTGCTTCCCAGCAGTACCAAGGGCAGGAAATCAAGAACATCATCACCGCCGTCAACCAGGAGCAGGACACCGAACTCACCGTTCAGACGCTGCTCGACTACAACGCCATGGTTCTGAAGGACATCGAGCTCGAGGAGGGTGAAGTCGCCGCCGAAATCCGCAAGCATGAGGTCGGAGTCGGCATCAACCGCTACAAAGCACCGTTGGCCGGGGAATGCCCTGAGCTCGTCGACCGGAATGTGCGCTGGCTGAACGAGTTCCCGATCTCGGAGGATCCCAACTACCGCATTGCCGAGACTTTCCTCAAGGCAATCTACGCCCACCTCTACCTCGCCTGGATTCATCCCTTCGGCAACGGCAATGGGCGAACAGCCAGGCTCCTCGAGTTCCAGATCCTCATGACCGGAGGCGTACCCACGACCGCTGCACACCTCCTGTCGAACCACTACTCGCTCACCCGAGATCTCTACATGAAGAACCTGGCTCGATCCACCGAGACCGACAACGGCGACATACACTTTGTGAGCTACGCCCTGGAAGGTCTCGTCGAGCAACTGTCCGAGCAGTGGAACTTTGTCCAGACCTTCCAGATCACCCTCGCATGGCGAGCCTTCATCGATGACCGATTCGCTGGTCATCCATCGCCCACTTTTCAGCGCCGCCGACAACTGCTGCTGGACCTGACCGGATCAAAGCCCGTCTCGAGAGATCAACTCCGCACTGTGTCCCCAGAAATTGCCAAGCTCTACGCTGAGAAGCAGGAGAAGACCATCACTCGAGATCTCAACTGGCTTCTCGAGCAGGAACTCGTAGAACAGGACGAAGCCGGGTTGATCACCGCAAACGTCGACCGCATTTTCAGCTACCTGCCTCCCAGCAGAGATATCTCAAAGAATCCTTAGCGGGGGACTCGCCGGTAGGTAAAAGCGTTCTCTCGGGCAGCTCCCTCCTCGGAGCGCATCGCGAGATAGACCTGGATCTCGTCCGGCCCGCGGCGCTGGTAGGTGAGTCCGTCGAAGGAGGCCTGGCTGTCGTCGAAGGCCACCAGTGGGAAGTCGATCGTCTCGTCCTGAGCCTCCCAGCCAGTCAGGTTGGAATGAAAGTGCTTCAAGCGCAGGATGACGCTCGAAGCCTCCTGCGTCAGCGTGAAAATCTCGTAGAAGGAAACTTCCCCTTCCCGGACCAGTCGATACAGTCCCACCATGGTGCCGGCGGCGGGCGGGCTCCAGATCTCGTCGACCATGCCGCCAAAGCCCTCGGCTTGCCAATGGCCTTCGAGCCAAGCGAAATCGGTGACTTTGGCAGGCGGACTGGTGCCCCCTTCGGTGAGTTTCAGGGTGTGCTCCGTCAGCTTCTCCTGCGCAGTCAGAAGGGACGCCGAGCAGAGGAGTAGCACTGAGGAAACCGCTAGGATTCGGTCGATTTGTGGCATGGATGTCCTCCTCATTCCTCTCTAGACTCCTACCGTACCTCATCTTTCCAATTACTTGAGGACCAGGCAACGACAAGGTGCTCCACCTCGGATTGGCGTGAGGACCCGACGAGCCGAGTCAGGCCAATTGAGCGGCCATCCGTTTCATCGGGTGCGCCCTGAGCAGTTCAGTCGGTGGGTGCGAGGCGTTTCAGGTCCTCGATCCAGTTCACGACGATGTTCATCCGGGTCGGCAATTCGTCGCCCTGCTCCACCATCAAGAAGCGTTCACCATCGAGAGAGACATCGTAATTCGGCGGACCGACGACCGACGGGCGGAACCGTCCCTTGAAGACGGTGCGGGGAGTACCGAGCACCAACCGGTCAGCGAGCCGGACTTCAGCGACCAGTAGCTCATCGCCCCGGCGATAGAACAGCTCTCGACCGTCGCGCGACCAGAGGGGCTCTCTGCCGCCGCCGGTAGACACCAGCCATAGCTCTGCACCCTCTGGGTAATCGCGCACGTAGACCTCATCCCGCCCGGACTCGTTGGAGACATAGGCGAGAAAGCGGCCATCTGGAGAAAACGCGGGCGCCCGTTCGACGAAATTCGAGCTCACGAACGGGCGGGCCTCCGACGATGAGCCCGCTGCGATCCAGATATCACCCTTCGTCGCCGGGTCCACCAGCGTGAAGGCGAGTCCAGACCCATCGGGAGCCCAGGATCCGGGGAACGCCCACAGGGGGTCGATGAAAAGGGGCTGCGCAGAATCAGTTGCCCCTACCGCAGCCAGATAGAGCCCGGGCTCGGGGTAGTTGGACCAATAGGCGAGTCCGCGGCCATCTGGACTCCACGAAGAGACGTACTGGATTCCTTCGAGGGCCAGTCGCATCGACCCTCCGCGAGCGACGTCGTAGATCCACAGGCTCCGCCCGTCGACACTTTGCTTGGAGATTGCGAACCGTGATCCATCCGGAGACAATCGGGGGTAGATGAAGTCACCGTCATCCTCGTCGGTAAGCGGTGTGCTTTCGCCATGCCGATCCACCCACACGAGACGACCACGCCCAAACTGGGGCAGCTTCCCTCCCGACAGATAGACGAGGGAGCCTGAGTCGGAAACCGAGTAGTGCACGACGTCGTGGTTGCCCCACGCAACGCTCAAGACTCCTTCGAGGACGGGAACCGGCACGCCCCCCGGCTTGGACGTGTCCTCGTCGAACGGTACGGCAAATAGTGTGCCTTCGTGGCCGTACACAAGGTGTCCTGTCGCAACGTATCGAGGCGCGGACCCATCGAAAAGGTGGTAGTGCGCTCCCGTCTCCATCGAGGCCACCGCAATCCTCGATCCCTCGACGGTTGCAACGCTGAAGAGCACGCTACGACCACCAGGAAGAACGTGTGGCTGGCCGTGACTCAACTCTCCCTCCTCGCGTCTCACCATGGTCAGCTCCCGCTCCGTGCCTGCTGGCAAGATCATCGCCGTTAGCCCGTCGCCGGCCACATTACTGCTCACGATCAGGTCGGGAGCTCGCCAGCTGGCGCCGTTCGAAAGGTCCGGTGCCGCGGCAATCCGACTCGGGGCACCCCCCTCTAGAGACACCCTGTGCATGGCCCCGCGCGCAAAGAAGCCAACCGACCGGCCATCCGGCGCGAAAAAAGGGTTCCTGCCGCCCTCGGTTCCTGCAATGGCCTTGGATTCGAGGCTGGACAGTCGCCGGAGGAATAGCTTTCCTGCGGCGGCAAAGACCAGATCCCGACCGTCAGGAGATAGAGTCGGCGCCCCGCCCATATGGCGATAGCTGCCGATCGACTCACCTTCCGCAGGCTGCTGGACCGAGAAACGCATGACCGGGACCGACGCAGCGCCCTCTCGAGAAAACTGTGAACGCGTCGCGACGTAGGTGAGCGTTGCGGCGATGAGCCCCGCCACCAGTGCCAGGGCGAGGGCGGCGCCCCTGCTCCAGTGCGAGTGCCGGCTTGCCGGTGATTCCTCATCGCGCGAATCGAACGACAACGCGATGCGAACGTCACCGATGTGCTGAAAGCGCTGCCTCGGATCCTTGTCCAGACATTGCGCAAGAACTCGTCGGATACTCGACGGCGTTTTCTCGGCGAGGGGCGTCCAGTCGGGCTCCGCACGGACGACCGCGGCCAGCACGTCGGTCAAGTTCTCGGCTGCGAACGGTCTCCTGCCGGTAAGCGCTTCGTACAGGCAACAGCCGAACGCCCAGATGTCGGCTCGCCTATCGACGGGGTTGCCCCGCGCCTGCTCTGGCGCCATGTATGCGGCAGTACCGAGGATCTCCCCGTGCCGCGTCGCCGCCAGCGTAATCGTCGGCGATTGGGACATGCCAGGATCGGTGGGATCGGCTTCACCGACTATCGCCTTCGCCAGGCCGAAGTCGAGAATCTTGACGTTGCCTTCCTGCGAGACCTTGATATTGGCGGGCTTCAGGTCCCGATGGATGACCCCCTTCTCGTGGGCGGCCTCCAGACCTTCAGCGATCTGGAGAAACAGCGGAGTCGCATTCTCGACGGGGATCGGACCACGAGAGATCCGGTCAGCCAACGTCTCGCCCTCGACCAGCTCCATGACCAGGAAGTTGGTGTCGCCCTCGGTCTCGAATCCATGCAGGGTGGCGATGTTCGAGTGGTTCAGTGACGCCAACAGTCGGGCCTCCCGCTCGAACCGAGCCAGCCGCTCGGGGTCGGCCGACACCTCCTCCAACAAGAGCTTGATCGCGACCTCGCGGCCGAGCTTCGTGTCCCGGGCTCGGTAGACCTCTCCCATGCCTCCGGCACCGAGGGAGGACAGAATCTCGTACTGACCCAGGCGAGCGCCCGCTTCTAGCGCCATTGTGTGGGCCTATTGTACCGGTGGCTGTCTAGCTGAGGATACGCAATCCTACCCTGGCCCCGCCGTGACTATTGATGAGCCACTTCAAGAATCGGATCCAGCCCTGAGAAGACGGGTTCGAGCGCCACACCCAGGGCATCGCCAAACTTGCTGATCGCGATGTACTGGGTGATGACAAAGACTGCCTCGACAATCTGGGGCTCGGTGAAGTGCTCGTGTAGACGGTCCCAGAGATCCTGCGACAGGTTATTGGCGTCAACGCCAATCTGCACCGTGAGATCTAGTAGCGCTTTTTCGGCCTCGGTGAAATGAGGGCTCGTCTTGTAGCGGTCGCCGGCGATATCGCCGATCTTCTCCTCCGAGATTCCCAGGCGCTTGCTTAGGGTCTCGTGTTGAACGACGCAGTACTGGCACTCATTTCTGTGGGTCGCTTTGAGAATGAGAAGCTCCTTGCTGACCCAGTCGAGCTCACCATCCTGCAGCATCGCCATCACCGCGTCGGTGAAAACGGTGCCGAGCTCTGGTGTGTGGCCGAACACCTTGAAGATGTTCAACAGCATCTCGAATCTCTCTTCCGCCTTGTCGTAGAACACCTTCGTGACGGCGTCTGCCTGCTCTCGCTCGACATAGGACACACTCATGGCTCTTTCCTTTCGCTTTCTTCTCGATTCAACATCACGGCCCTCAAGGATACGGCGCACCGCCGTCGGCGGCTTCAACCCCAGTAGCCGCCAGAACGGGTGCCAGGCACCCATTCCAGGCCACCGCGAGGGAGGGGGCAAGCCCCTCCCCTACTTGGTCAAGACCTCGATTGCCACCTAGGGGTCGATCACTCGTAGCTTTACATTCCTGACCAGGTAGTTGCCGGTGAGCCACTCGTTCGGATTCCCTTTGGCCGACTCGCCTGCGGTCAGCATCACCTGGAGCTCGACCTGGGCGTCCTGTGCCGAATCACCGGGACGCACCGTCATCGGCAGCGAAGTGACTGCCGCCCCTGGATACTTGTCCACCGGGTCGCCGACGATCCGACACGCCATCGGCAGGTTGACGCTCCATCCCGGGGCAAACTTCGACAGCGAGCCCGTCTCGATTTGTCCTGGATCGACGTAGAGCCAAGCGTTCCGGACTGGGGCGGGAGCGTCATCTCCAGCCTGGCGTCCGATCTGCGTGAGCACGGTTCGGGTTCTGCCGCGTTCGACCTCGATCAAGAATTCACCGCTCGGGAGCCCCAGCGACTCTCCGGTGGTGGCATCGACGATATCCAAAATTGTCCTTGCTTCGTCCGCCCACGGGCCGTTGTTCGCGTGGCAGGCCAGACAATCGCGGTTCTGACCGACGATGCCGACAGCCGGCGGGTAGGCCAAGGAGACGAGAGGAAGAAACAGTACGACGGCAAACAGCATCGTCACTCGCCCACGGTACATTTGTGCTCCTCCTTTCAGCGCCAAGCGCACTGGCGATTGATGACCCGATAGTAGCTCCGAGCGAGGATTCGGGCAACGAGACCGCGTGTGCTGGGCCCGGGTGTGCAGCTGATTTGCTAGTGTCGTATTGAACATTTGTCCTACAGGCCTCTCGACAAAGGAGAACGAATGGAAGATGCAAGACAAGCCGCCATGGATCTCATCTTCGGCAGATGGCGCAGTCAAGTCCTGTACGCCGGTGTCAAGTTGGGGGTGTTTGATGCACTGGCAGCGGGAACGAAGAGTGCCAGCGACCTAGCAGATCATCTGTCCCTAGATCCACCGCTGACGTACCGCCTGTTGCGGGCGCTCAGCTGCATCGGCGTCTTGGAGGAAGACGGGAGCAGGTCCTTCTCTCTCAGCAACTCAGGAGAGCTCTTTCGTCAGGATCATCCACATTCTTTGCGAGGCATGACGCTTCTGGAAGAAGGGCCGGAGCACTATGCCGTGTGGAAGCACCTGTGCGACATGGTTCAGGATGGCCAGCAGGACGGGTTCGTCCGCGAGTACGGACGTCCGATCTTCATCCACGCGGCGGAGGATCCCGACTACAGTGTCGTCTTCAATGAAGCGATGACGAGCTTCTCGAGCGGGGAGACCGCGATGGTATTGGAGGCTCTGGAAGCCTTCGACTTCTCCGACATCCCGCATGTGTGCGACGTCGGCGGCGGGCATGGGCACCTACTCTGTAGCCTGCTGGCGAAGTTCGAGCATCTGCAGGGGACCGTGTATGAGCTACCGGGAACGATCGGTTACCACGATCGGCTGTGGGCAAAGAAGATGGAGGTGGAAGAGCGCTGTTCCTACGTACCCGGCGACATGTTCAAACAGACTCCATTTGCTGATGCTTACTTCATGAAGCATATTCTCCACGACTGGAACGATGCGGAGTGTGTGCAGATTCTGGAGAACATCCACCGAGGCTCGCCGCCTCATGCTGGGGTCTTGATCGCCGAGTTCATCGTACCCGGGCCAGAAACACCACACTTCGCCAAACTGTTCGATATCCACATGCTGTGTGCGTCGACAGGGCAGGAACGTACCGAGCATGAGTACACCACGTTGCTCGAGCAGGCTGGCTGGAAGCACGCCAAGACCTGGTATCCAGCTTCGGGACTGCTGGGAGTGATTGAAGCAAAGAAGGACTGAGGAGGTGCCAGGCACCTATTCCAGGCACCTATTCCAGGCCATGGCGAGGGAGGGGACAAGCCCCTCCCCTACACCAGGCCACGGCGAGGGAGGGGACAAGCCCCTCCCCTACGACTGCAGGTAGGGCAAAACCATGTCGGCCGACTCTTGGCACCCTACGCGACTCCCCCAGGGTCAATGCTCGAAGCGATGTTCCTTTAGGGACCAGACTTCGTCATCGTCTGTCTCGGATCGTCGAAGGTGGAGAGTGAAGCTGTAGATGTCACTCCTGTAATAGAGCTCCGCCATCTCGACAGGCCGATCCTCATCGGTTCGAATGTGGTAGTCGACCAACAAGAGGGGAGCTCCGATTCTCACTTGCAGCCACCGGGCTAGCCCGGCGTCGGCGAGTGTGGCTCGCAGGCGCTGCTTGGCCAGTCGCAGCGGTACATCGAGCTCCTCTTCGATGAACTTCAGGACAGATCCCCGATGCCAGTTCTCCTCCTTGATGCGGCGTCCAATACTGGGTGTCACATGATTGACGATGTAACAGTAGGGCTCGTCCCCATAAAAGCGCAGCCTTTTGCAGCGGATGATCGGTGAGCCCAAAGGGACCTTCAGATCCCGAGCCTCTTCTTCGGTCGCGGTGACCTCTTCCAGCTCCAGAAGCTCGACCGACGTGGACATTCCCATCGAGATAAGGTCGCCTATCGAGCGGTCGAGCTCCAGATCGCCGCTGATGACCGGGGACTGCTCGGTCACAAATGTGCCGCGGCCCCGCTCTCTGCGAATCAGGCCCTCCTCTTCGAGATTTGCCATGGCTTGCCGGACCGTCATGCGGCTAACGCCGTAGTCCTCCACCATCTTCGACTCAGGGGGCAATTGATCGCCCGCCAGATAGTCGCTCGTCACGATCTTCTGCCGTATCAATGTGGCGAGTTGATAGTAGAGAGGAATGCTCGAGTCGGCGAAGCGCGGATCGCTACCAACTGGCTTCTTTGGATCTCGGGTCTTTGCGCTCATGCATCAGGTCCCGAATCACTCGGATTGCGTGGTCTGGCGATCTCCGTGCTCACGTACTCGGCGCAGAGCTTTCTCGGGGGACTCCATGGGAGCCCAGCGCAACTGCTCCTGCCGAACCGGTGGTTGCATCCCCGTTTCGGCCTCGCAAGCGGCCAAGATCTCGTCGAGAGAGGGTCCGACATCGAAGTCCTTCACCTCTCCCCTTTCATTGCGAAGCTTGTCGCGCAGCGACTCGGTCGCTGCCGAATCGCCAACCACCACGCCGTAATCGGACTTTGCTTTCTCTGCGGACACCAGACCCTTGGCGACGTCTGCCGCGACCTTCTCTTCCGGGCGCTCCAGAGGATCCTTCCAACCCCCACCGCCGGCTGTTCGATAGACCAGCATGTCTCCTGGCTCGACCTGGACCTCATCGCACTTCGACGGCAATCTCTCCTCGCTGCCGTCGGCTCGTACCAGCCGTTTCTCAGACCGTCGACCCGTCTTGCCGCCCAGAATCCCCCAAGGGTAGGTGAGCCACCGATCGTCGTGGACCGAGACTTCTCCGGGCTCGAGATAGACGTAGCGTTTCTCGATCCCGTTGCCGCCACGATGGAGTCCGGCTCCCCCGGAGTCACGAACGGTTGTATAACCGTCGACTCGAACCGGGTAGTAGGATTCGAGATACTCAGTCGGGATATTTTCAAACAGGGGCCACCACGAGTGACCGTCCATGCCGTCGCCGATGGGGCGCCCCGGTATGCCACCGTAGGAGATCTCCATCAAATAGAAGAAATCGCCGGCATTGTCCCACCCGGAATACAGCATGTAGGGCGAGGTGCCGTAACCGGCGGCGGTGGTGTGTTCGGGGCTCTTGCGAGCAAGCGCACCACCCAGGACATCGAAGAGCCGTGTCAGTGCGTGGGTGCGACAGCCCAGCGCGGCTGGGAACTTCGGATGTAACAGACTGCCATACGGGATGATGACGTGCAGCAATGGGTAGAAGCCGTCATTGAAGAGAATCTGGGGGTCGAAGACCATGATGAGGTAGACCCCGATGAACATCTTGAACATGCCCTCGTTCAGATAGAAGTTGATCGGTCCCACCGCCTGCGGGTCGGTGCCACTCCAATCGAAATAGGCGTGCTCACCCTCTCGCCAGATCGTGAGCTTCATCTTGTAAGGGCCGTGGCCGCGGCCATCGTCATCCACCCAGTCCTCGAAGGATTGAGGCTCTTCGGGAATGTTCTGCAAGATCAGTGTCGCCATGGCTCGGTGGGTACGATCGAGCAGAGCCTGGCAAGCAGCCAAATAGGTGTCCTTGCCAAAGCGATTGCAGATCTCATGCACTCGTCTTTCCGCTGTCTTGCAGCCGGCGACGATCCCCATCAGATCGGCTCGGTTCATATCGGGCATCCGCACGTTGTTCAGGATCAAGTTGATCACATCCTGAACCGGCTCGCCCTTCCTGAAGATCTTTGTCGGCGGAATCATCATCGCTTCGCCATAGACGGTCTTGGCGCCGGTGGGAAGTGACCCCGGAAGCTGCCCGCCCATGTCCATCATGTGGCCAAACATCGACGACCAGCCGATGAGCTCGCCGTCCAAAAAGATCGGCACCAGGACCAGCCAATCATTGACGTGCGAGATGGCACCACCGCACTTGTACGGATCGTTGGTCAGGATCACATCGCCCGCTTCGACAGGCTCGGGGAATGTCTCCATCATCTCGGAGATGTAAGAGCCGAACTGGCCCACGACCATTCGCCCTTTGGGGTCTGTGATCATGGGGAACTCGTCGTGCTGCTCGCGAATCACCGGGCTCATGGCCGTTCGAAAGAGCACGGCATCCATCTCGTGTCGAGCGTTCTTGAGCGCACCCTCAATGATGTCCAGGGTCACCGGATCGATTTCGATGTCGGGAATCTCAGCAATCTTTACGTCTTGCATCTTGTCTCCCTCCTACTCTGCCGGGTTCGGGTTGATCAGAATGTTGAGGTGTTTGTCCACCTCGGCGGTGAACCCTGAGAGCACGACAGTGGTCGAGTCGTACTCGGCGACGATCGCGGGTCCGGGGATGCGGTTACCGGCCGACAGCTTGGAGCGGTCATAGATCTTGGTCGGCATCCAGTCGCCCTCGAAGTAGACCTTGTGTTCGTCCACCACCGCACCTGAGGCGTCCGGGCCGGACAATTCATCAGCCTCTGGCATGCGTGGGTGCGGCACCTTGCCTACACCTACAGCACGCAGATTGACGATTTCGCACTCGGCCGGCATGCGATAACCGTAGAACTGTTCGTGCAACTCGTTGAACCGTTCGGTCAACAGTTCGATGCCCTGCTTTTCGAGTGCCGCAATCTCCAATGACACTGGGATCTCGTAACCCTGGCGGTAGTACCGCATATCGACGGAATAATCGACACTTTGGCTGTCGGAGTTGACATTCTCGCTCTCGAGCCAGGATTGCGCTTCTTGGCCGAGCTCGCGAAGAATCGATACCAACTCGGCCAAGTCTGCCTGGTCGGCTGTCCGAATAAAGGTGCGGGCAAACTCCTCTCGAAAATCTGCGACCAGATCGCCTTCGGCGCAGAGCAGACCCGGGCCTGGTGGCACTACAACCGGGTACGAACCCATGAGTTTGGCGACCGCGTTCGCGTGCATCGGGCCGGCTCCTCCAAAAGCGACCAGCGCGAAGTCTCGCGGGTCGTATCCACGTTGCACCGATACCAGTCGCAGGGCTCCCGCCATGTTTTCGTTGACGATGTCCAGTATTCCCTGAGCGGCCTGATGGACATCCAGGCCCAGCGCATCGCCGATGGTTTGGACGGCAGTCTTGGCAGCCTCCGCGTCGAGCTGCATCTCGCCGCCGATCAGCTGCGGCGGTAAGTGTCCGACCACTACGTTGGCGTCGGTAACGGTCGGATCGGTGCCGCCTTTGCCATAGCAAGCCGGTCCTGGATCGGCGCCCGCGGACTGGGGACCGACTCGCAGCGCGCCAGTGATCTGAGGAACGTGCGCGATCGATCCGCCCCCGGCACCGACCGAGTGCACGTTGACACTCGGGACCTTTACCCTGAAGTGACCGAGCTCGGTCTCGCGAGCGATGGTTGGCTGTCCGTGCTGACAGAGGGCCACGTCGGTCGAGGTGCCGCCCATATCGAAGGTCAAAATGTCTTCGAAGTTTGCCCGCCGCGACACGGCAAGAGCACCTGCAACACCACCTGATGGACCAGAGAGAATCCCGAAGACCGGCTTTTCCTGCGCTACCTCGAGACTCATCAAACCTGCGTCTGAGCGCAGGAGATTGACGGTACCGGTAACACCCAACTCCTGGAGAGAGCGCTCGAGATTCTTGACGTAGCCGGCCACCTTGGGGCGTACATACGAGTTCATGCAAGCCGTGAGTGTGCGTTCGTATTCGCGAAACTCGGGCAGAATATCCGAGGAGATCGTGATCGGAAATCCGGGATACATCTCGGCAATGATCTCTTTGATTCTCCGTTCATTGGCTGGGTTGGCATACGAGTTGATGAGCGACACTGTCAGCGATTCGACACCCGAATCGACCAGATTCTTGACGACCCCGCGGACCTGGTCCTCGTTGAGCGGTTCGACGATGTTGCCCTTGGCGTCTATGCGCTCGTCCGCCTCGCGGGTATCCTCGAGGGCCGCTGGCGGATCCGGCTTGATCATGATGATCCAGCCAGCCAGGGGACCCGGAGTTTGTGAGCGCGCCAGATGGAGAATCTGCTCGAAGCCCTTGGTTGTGATGAGCCCAACCCTGGCACCCTTTCCTTCCAGGACGGCGTTGGTCGCTACCGTGGTGCCGTGCATGACGTGAGACAAGTCCCCGACAGCAACACCACTCTCCTCCAAGATTCGATGAACCCCGGAGAGCACCCCCACCGAGGGATCCACCGGTGTGGACGGCGTCTTGATCCGAAAGATGTCGCCACTTTCATCATGGACGAGCATCAAGTCGGTAAAGGTGCCGCCAACATCCACTCCTAGTCGATAAGCCATAACTCTCCTTTCCGATCCTCCCGGCGAGGAATCTCACACCCCGCTTGGTATTCCGCGGTCCGACAACTCAGCCTGTACCCACCGCGAGGACAGAGAAACCGGCGGTTTACATGCCTGAGCCGTCAAGTTGTCTTGACATACGGACGTCTAGACATTATATACTACTCACAAGTCAACCGACTGTATCAGTAGTCGCGGGAGAGCCCGTCCGTTTTGCATGGACAGGCTCAGCGATGGCCACAACGGCCGCCAGCAACGGTGATCTTCGAAGGCTGGTCTCGTGCTCTGAAACGGCCAAACCATGAGGAGAATCAGAATGCCCAGACTATCACCTATGTGGACCTTGACAGTGTTGTTGGTGATGGGTGTGCTCGTGGGTGGGGCGGTGTTCGCACAGACCGGCCAAGAAGCTGATCCGGAAGCCGAGAAGCAAGAGGAAGAGAGGGTCGACGAGCTGGCTGCCGAGGCGCCCATCAGCGAAGAGATTACTGTGACCGCACGCCAGGTGGAGGAGGTCTTGCGAGAAGTACCGGCAACGGTCACCGTTTTGACCCACGCTCAGATCGAGGCGGCAGGTGTCAGGACGGCCCCAGACATCGTCAAGATGATCCCTGGAGTAGCGATCGTGGACGCGGCCGAAATCGCGGACACACAGATCAACATCCGGGGCATCAACGGATCGCGCGATGCCGAGAACAGTTATGCGCTCATCGTCGACGGCGTCCTGAAGACCAATCCGGCAGCGGTGAACCGCCAGTACGGCAACCTCCGGCAGATCGAGGTTTTGAAAGGCCCGCAAGGAGCGCTCTACGGGCGCAACGCGGCGGCTGGGGCGGTCATCATATCGACCCACAAGCCAGGTGACGAGTTCTCTGGCGACCTCATTTTGTCGGGAGGCGAGGACAATACCTACTATGCCGCGGCCAGTGTCGGTGGACCGGTTGGCAGCAGTGATATCACCAGGTACCTGGTCAACGCCGAGTGGCGAGAGACCGATGGCTTCTATCGCAACGAGTTCCTGGGGAATAGCGCGGTGGTCGACCCCTACCAGGACTACAGCATCAACGGTCGGTTGATGATCGAGCCCAATGAGAAGACCACCTGGGATCTCAAGATCCGCTACGGCGAAGTCGAGGCGGGAGCCATCACCTTCAACGCCGCGTTCGCCTTGCCGCTATTTGCTTCGGTGCTCGGTGTGCCGGAGTTTTACGAGGACGTCAACGACCACAACTTTATCTTTCAACCCAATATTGTTCCCGGGAACGACCAGACAACCCTCGAGCTATCCGCCCTTATCGATCGAGATCTCAACTTCGGGAACCTGACGGCTTGGCTGCTCTACAGCGATATCGACAACTCCTTCTTTGCCGATGGCACCAGTGGAGCGTTCGGTTTCTTCAACGCCGAGGAGAACTGTCGCGCCACGACCGCGGACTTGTTCAATGCCGGATTTGTACTGCCAGCACCACAGATTCTCGGACCCGTTCCGGAATTCTCGATCTTCGGGCCGTACACTCCGACTACATGCGACGGTACCCAATATCAGGTGAGAAATCAGGAGGACATCAGCTTTCAGGCACAGCTGTCCGGCGGCGAGGATACGCGGCTGCGCTGGCAGGGAGGGGTCTACTTTCTCACTCTCGATCGGGAGGTCGGGGTCAATCTGGGGATCGACCAACGGCAGGGGGTTACCGAGAGCCTGTTTGTTCCCCAGGCGGGCGCCAACCCGACCGAGCAGCTGGTTCACGACAGGTTCGAGACCAACGTCTTTGCGGCCTTCGGTGCCCTGCGTTACGACATCGTCGACAATTTCGAGCTCGGATTTGCACTGCGCTACGACCGCGAAGATCGCGACGTCACCAACCTCGTACCTACCGAGCCGCGGACTCAGTATGTCGACTACACACTCGATGGCCAGTTTCTTGGCGGGGCACCACTCAATCCGGGTCTCGACCCCATTATCAACCCCAGCGGAGTGATTGAGCCCAAGAGCAAGACCTTCAGTGAGGTCCAGCCAAAGCTCAGTGGCCGGTGGGATGTGTCCAATCGCACGGCGCTCTACGGCAGTTGGGGGGTCGGGTTCAAAAGTGGCGGCTTCAACAATCAGGGCAGCAACGCCACCGTCGAGATCTTCTACAACCAGCCATTGGGAACGGATCTGGTGATCGAGGACGAGTTCGACAAGGAGACATCGAATGCCTTCGAGCTCGGGTTCAAATCGGATCTCACCAACCGGTTCTTTCTCGAGGCCGCGCTCTACAAGGTCGATGTCGACGACATGCAGTTCTTCGAGTTTCTCGTAGGGCCCTTCGGGTTACTACGGGTTGTCTCGAATATCGACGAAGTCGAGATCGAAGGTGCTGAGATCGGCTTCTCCTGGTCGGCGACTAATCACATAAGCCTCTACGGTGGTTGGAACTGGACGGAGAGCGAAATCATAAAGAACTCGTCGCGGCCCGCTACCAAGGGCAACAAGTCACCCTACACTCCGGACTACACGGGCTCGTTGGCCTTGGACCTGAGCTATCCGATATCCGATCGGTGGGTCTTGACTGGGAATATTCTCGGCAGCTTTCGCGGCCCGACCTGGTTTCACACGGTTCAGGACCAGACCAACACGACCCTCTTCGCCTTATCCTTCGGCCCATTGGGCACTGCCGACTACTCGCTGACACAGCGCAGCGCGTTCTCGACCTTGGATCTCAGGATCGGTCTGTCCAGGGAGAAATGGTCGGTCACCGTTTGGGGTAAGAACATAACTGACGAGGAGTACCTCGAAGAGAACATTACGGCACCCGAATTCGGTGGCTCCTTTTCCCATCCCGGGACCCGTAGCCGATGGGGAGTGGATCTCGGCTTCCGCTTCTAGGTCGAATAGAGGCCTGACCGGAAGGCAACTCGAGGGCAACTGATGAAGCCGCTTGAAGGGATTCGCGTGCTCGAGCTGGGCCAGCTGATGGCTGGCCCGTTCGCTGGCACGCTGCTGGCGTACTTCGGAGCCGAGGTCATCAAGGTCGAACCTCCTGGTCGGGGTGATGCCGTGCGTGGTTGGCGGACTCTCGATGAGACCGGCACTGCGGTCTGGTGGTACACGCTTGGCCGCAACAAAAAGTGCGTCACGGTTGATCTGAAAAGTGCTGAAGGCCGCCAGCTGGTTCGGCGCTTGGTGGACAAGGTCGACGTTCTGATCGAGAACTTCCGGCCCGGCACGCTGGAGCGCTGGGATCTGGGTCCAGATGAGCTCGAGTCGACCAATCCGGGGCTCGTCATCTCCAGGATCTCGGGCTACGGTCAGGACGGTCCAAAGGCTTCGCTTCCCGGGTACGCCTCGGTCTGTGAAGGTGTCGGCGGTCTGCGCTACGTCAACGGGTTTCCTGGTCAACCACCGGTACGACCGAATCTGAGCCTTGGAGACTCGCTCGCAGCACTTCATGCTGCCTTTGGGATCGTGATGGCTCTATTTCATCGTGACCGTGGATCGGAACCGGGCAATAAGGGGCAGATCGTCGACACGGCGATCTATGAGGCGGTGTTCAACATGATGGAGGCGGTCGTACCCGAGTACGATCGATGCGGCGAGGTTCGGGGGCCCTCCGGCTCGACGATCACCGGCATCGTGCCAACCAATACCTATCCCTGTAAGGACGACCGGTGGGTCATCATCGGCGGCAATGGTGATTCGATCTACCGACGCTTGATGAAAGTAGCTGGGCGGTCGGATCTGGCCGATGACCCGCGACTGGCCAGAAACGCTGGCCGGGTCGAACACCAGGAGGAGATTGATGGAGCGATTGCCAAATGGACCGCCGACTTGACAGTCGAGCAGGTCTTGGCAGCGCTTGAAGAAGCAAGAGTTCCCGCAGGTCCGATCTACAATGTCGCCGACATGCTCGAGGACCCCCATTTTCAGGCCCGGGGTCTGTTCGAAGAAGTGGAGGCAGGTGGCAAGCCTCTGAAGATCCCGGCAATTCTGCCCAAGCTGTCCGAGACTCCGGGTGCAACCGAGTGGGCTGGGCCGCCATTGGGCTCTCACAACAGCGAGATTCTCGGCGGACTACTGGGGCTCTCCGATCGAGAGCTCGATGAGTTGAGAGAGAAGGGCGTGGTCTAGGGGCAAAATCGAGCTCTGAGCCGTACAATGACAGATGAGATGAGTCGCCCGGACCAAGGGATTCTTGATAGCTATCGCAGCAAGGGTCTCGCTGGTGAGATGGGGTTTGGTCGCCGACCGGCCATCGTTGTCGTCGATTTCATTTTGGGATTCACGGACTCTCAATCACCCCTTGGATCGGATCTGGACACCGAAATCGAAGCAACGCGACAACTCCTGGATGCCGGCCGGGAAGCCGGAATACCCATCCTCTACACGACGACTGTGTATAGCGACGGACTGCGCGATGCCGGAGTCTTTATCCGCAAAGTTCCATCGCTCGGAGTGCTGCGTCAAGGAAGTGAAGAGATCCGCGTCGACCCGCGTCTGGGCCGCCTACCGGATGAGACGTTGATCGAGAAAAAGTACGTCAGTGCATTCTTTGGCACTGCCCTCGCCTCGGAATTGACCGCCAACCGGATCGACACCGTGGTTATCTGTGGGGCTACGACCAGTGGTTGTGTCCGCGCCACCGTGGTCGACGCCATGCAGTGTGGTTTTCGACCGGTCGTGCCCGAGCAATGTGTCGGCGATCGATCGGTCGAGGCTCATCGAGCGAGCTTGATCGACATTGAAGGTAAGTATGGGGATGTTGTCGATGTCGAACAAGTGATTCTCTACTTGCAGGGCCTATCGCAACAGGATTGACGAGCAGCGTGATCAAGCGAGCTCACCACATCGACTTTGTCGTTCGCGACCTCGATGCTGCAACGGCTCGATTTGCATCCGTGTTCGGGATCGAGCCTCGCAAGAGGGAGCGACTCGAGGATCGGGGCGTCGAGCTGGTCCGCTTCGAGGTTGGCAAACTCTGGATCATCCTGGTGCAACCGGTGCGAGACGACAGTCCAGTGCAGGCATTCCTGGACAAACATGGCGAGGGGTTCTTCCATATCGCCTACAAAGTCGACGATGTCGAGGCCGAAGCTGAGCGTCTCGAAAGCGTGGGTGTTCGGCTGGCGAACCGGAAGCCCCGACGAGGCGTGGAAGGCTGGAAGCTCATCGATATCGACATGGATGACACCTTCGGAATCTACACACAGCTGATCCAGGAAGATGACGGCTAGCCGCCTACCCGGGCATCTGCGCGTCATAGAGGTGGGACCGCGCGACGGCTTTCAGATGGAGAGCCGGTTTGTTCCGACCGATCTGAAAGTAGAGGTGATCGAGCGTCTGGCTGACGCAGGACTCCGCGAGATCGAAGCGACATCGTTTGCTCATCCCCGGGTGATGCCGCAGATGGCGGATGCCGCAGAGGTGTTGGATCGAGTACGTCGTCGAGCCGAAGTCCGATGGAGTGTTCTGGTACCCAATCTCAAGGGTGCAGAGCGGGCACTGGCAGTCGGTGCCGACGAGCTGCGATTGGTTGTCTGCGCAACCGAGAGCTACAACCAGCGCAACGTTGGTTTGACCATCGATGAGTCCGCCGACCTTTTTGCTCGGCTACACGAGCTGGCCGATCGAAACGGTGCCGAGGCCGCGGTTGTGTTTGGAGTGGCGCTTGGTTGTCCTATCGAGGGCGACGTGCCGATCGAGCAGGTAGTGGGCCTGACCGAGAGGTTCATTGGTCTGGGTGCCACGGCAATCGGCGTCTCTGATTCCTACGGAGTTGCGAACCCACGTCAGGTTGCCTCCGCCGTGCGGGCAGTTCGGGAGGTGTTGGGCGATGAGCGGTTGTGGATGCACCTTCACAATACCCGTGGCATGGGCATCGCCAATGCACTCGCCGCGATGCAAGAAGGCGTCGACTCCTTCGACACCGCATTCGGTGGTCTGGGTGGGACACCCATCATGAAGGGCGCGAGCGGCAACATAGCGACCGCAGACCTTGTTTATATGTGTTCGGAGATGGGAATCGAGACCGGTGTCGATTTGGATTCTCTACGGAGCGTATCGCGCCGCATGGAGGAGTTCTTCGACCGCAAGTTACCCAGCCATGTCCTCGCTGCCGGGACCCAGGAAGAGCTCATCAAGCTGAACCGGGATTGAGTCCATCGGCGCTGCGGGACAAGCCCCTCCCCTACGACGGTGGTGTTCGTGCCAGGACGGCGGGCACAGAGGCCCGCCGCTACAGGTATTCGTCCAGGAAGTCGAGGATCCCTTCGTAGGCCTCGAGCCGATTCTCTTTCTTCTGAAAGCCATGTCCTTCGTCCTCGAAGAGGACATAGTCCACTGGCACGCCGTTGGCGCGCGCAGCTTCGACGATTTCGTCCGACTCGACCTTGAGCACCCTGGGGTCGTTTGCACCCTGTAAGACCATCAGGGGCTTGGTGATCTTGTCGGCGTTGAACAGAGGCGAGATCCGCAGCAGCCGCTCCTTGTCCTCTGCCGGGTCGCCCAATTCGACATAGAGCGCCTCGCGGAACGACTCCCACCAGGCCGGAATGCTCTCCAGAGTGCGGACCCAATTGGAGATGCCGAAGATATCGACGCCCACTGCGAAGGCTTCCGGTTGCAGGGTGAGGGCGGCCAGCACCATATAGCCACCGTAGCTGCCACCGATAATGCCGATACGGTCCGGGTCTACGAAACCGGTATCGATGAGCATCTGGCGACTGGCCACGCAGTCGCCGAGATCGGCCTCGCCATGGCGTCTGTCATCCAGCTTGTAGAACGTCTTCCCATAACCCTCGCTACCCCGGTTGTTGATGGCGTAGACGACGTAGCCGTGATTGACCAGATTTTGGATGAGAGAGCTGTAACTGAGGCGGGACTGGCCTCCCGGACCGCCGTGGACCCACACCAGTGCGGGTGCCTTGTTCTCGGCATCGGCTTGGTGCGGCCTGTAGAGCACGCCCGGGATCTCCACCCCATCAAAGGAAGCGAAGCGGGCGATCTCGCCATCCACCAGATCTTCGACGTTCATGCTCGCCGGCAGCGAGCGCGTCAGCTGACGGGGTGCTCCCTTGCCGATCTCCCAAACAAATAGATCGCGCGGCTGTCGGCTGGAGCTCAGGTAGAAGGACATTTTGCTCTCATCGCTGGAGAACCGTACTTGCGAGATATCCCCGGCCGGAAAGCTGGATAGGTCGAGCTGCTCCATGGTGGCAGTTTCGTAGATCCGCACCTCGGTGCGGGCATCGTTGTTGATCCCTACCACCAGGTACTTGCCGTATTTAGAGAAGCTGGCGTACCAGACATCCCAGTCCGGTTGCACCACGATCTCCGATTCGCCGGACTCCAGATCGTAGCGGGCCAGATACTTGAACTCGCTGTCCTTGTCCGTGAGGTAGTACAGGCCGGTGCCATCAGGGCTGAAGGCCTGCGGGGAGTAGTAGAGGTCATCCTCGTGCGGTGTCAGGTGGGTCAGCTCCTGGTCCTGCCGGTCGTAAAGGTAGATGTCGGTGTCGTGTTCGGTGCGGGTCTTGACCAGGGCCAAATGGCGCTTGTCGGGTGAGATCTCCGCGAAGTCGAACCCCTCGTCGTTCTGATAGATCATCTCCCGTTCGTAGCCATCCCGCGAGTAGAGGTAAACGTCGAAGAAACGCTGGTCGCGCTCGGTGGTGGTGACGACAAAATGCTCGTCGTCCTGGGTCCAGGCATCAAAAGAGGCTTTGAGCTCCTTACCCGGAGTCAGGTCGCGAACGGTGCCATCCAGCTCGCGCACATAGAGGTGGTCCAGCTCGTTGCCACCCTGGTCGCTGGCATAAA